>Ga0210410_10000048_pt1 | contig 203568 bp, 168 predicted proteins | sample IncBWC4MmetaG_FD_161058 | JGI IMG/M metagenome (GOLD analysis project Ga0210410, IMG submission 161058) | Forest soil microbial communities from Barre Woods Harvard Forest LTER site, Petersham, Massachusetts, United States - Inc-BW-C-4-M | ecosystem: Environmental > Terrestrial > Soil >... | reverse complement strand
GATCACTGTCTTCGATTCGAGTCGATGGATCCCCGGCAATCTCTACGACAAAATTCACCATCAATTTCCGAGTGTTGGGTTCGTAGACCATATCGGAGGGGATGGACGAGTAAAGGCCGAGTTCAAACCCAACGCGATTCCTTTCTCAGTTGAAACCCACAACGCCACGGGACTCGATACCACGGTCGTTGAGGCCACCTACCTAATTGATGCTGCGGTGTTGCGAGCCCATGTGAGTTCAGGCGTGACACTCTGCGCGAAGAATCTCTTCGGCGCTACGAGTATCAACACCGACTGGCGCAAGAACGCGCACGACGGTTTCCATCACAACAACGATGGTTCGGCAAGTTACTCCGCGTTCACGGATTATTTGGGCCACAAAGACCTCGGCGAGAAAACCATCCTTTTTATTATTGATGGGCTCTATGGAAACGACAACGTGGATGGCCCGCCTCATCGCAAGTGGAAGATGACGCCATTCAATGATGCTTGGCCGAACAGCATTCTTATGTCGTTCGACGGCGTAGCGATCGATTCCGTCGGCTTCGATTTTCTCACTTCGGAATGGCCCGACCTTCCAGATATCAAGAATGCCGATAACTACCTGCGTGAATCTGCCCTGGCGAACGACCCACCTTCGAAGACTCTCTATGATCCTGAACGCGACGGCATCCGATGCCGCAGCCTCGGAGTACACGAACATTGGAACAATGGGACAGACAAGAAGTACTCGGGCAATCTCGGAAAAGCGCACGGGATCGAACTTTTCCAGGTCTGAAGTGCGGAACATATTTGAGCCGTCGCTGCGGCTGATGGCAGAGATGCGCAACAGATAGATTATTGGTAGTCAGGGAGGCAGGATGAGCCGAAGAGCGTTTTCCTTGTGCTTCGTAGCGGCGTCGATGCTACCGGCAATTGCGTTTTCCCAATCGTTCTTGAGCCAGTATAAAGGCCTGCCGTATCAAGACAGCCGCTATCAGGGCGGCGCACAAAAAATACCGGGACGAGTATTGTGTGCTTACTATGACCTGGGCGGCGAAGGGGTCGCGTATCACGACACCGATCCACAGAATCACGGCAGCGGAGAGTTGAACCCGGCCGATGGGACCTACCTCAACGAATTCCGTATCCACGAGGGGGTGGATACTTCCTACACGAAGTTCAACCGCAAGCCGGATCCCGTTGACGACAACCCCTTCAACAAGGTTGTTCCTCCCGCAGAGCTGCTCTATGTTGGCTGGACCGAACCCGGAGAGTGGTTCAACATCACTGTAGATGTGACACACGCGGAAACATACGCGGCCGATTTCCTGTACACGTCGAATCGTGGCGGAACAATATCCGTCGATGTAAATGGAAAGGACGCGACAGGGCCCCTGGAGATCGCTTCGACAAATGACCCTGCAGACCCGCTAGCCTGGCGTCAGTGGCACCACTGGAATCTAGCGCCGCAACTTTTCAAGGTTCGCCTCAACAAAGGGAAAAACGTTCTCACCGTACACATATTGACTCGCGGCAACATGAACCTCGCTTACTTCGACTTCAAGCAGGCCCACAAATAGGTTGAATGCGCCAGAGTCTCAAGTCAGCGTCAGGCGTAATCCTGTTGCGTGGGGAACTTGGCCGCAGGCACCCGAACTGCTATAGCGCGCGCCAGCGTGAGCCATTCTTCCAGGTACGTCTTGGCCGACCATGTCTTCGGATCGCGCAGGTGCCTGGCAAATAGATCCACCTCGTTTCCGACCTGAAAATACTGCAAACGGTTGCTCAGCGTCTCGGATACAAGGGCTGCTTCGTCCGCGGCGCGTGCCGGTGTATTCGTGCCCATCCCGATTCCGTACAAGCAGGTCCAACCAGTGGCTTGGAGGAACTCCGTCAGATTCCTGACTGCCTCGATCGTCACCGCGTAGTAGTGGGCCTTCGGCTCACCCTCAGCCTCGCGGACTTGAGGATGCTCTGGCTCGGGAGAATCAGGCGCAGGTTTCCAGTAAGCGAACTCGCTGGTGTTGCCCCCAAGGCGCAGAACACCAGTTGACGAAAGCGCTTTGAACTCGCGAATCAGGCCGCTGTTCTGCGCCGAAAAGAAAGTGGGGTCCGCGAGTTGCTGCACCTCATAAGACAGGCCGACAAAGTCAACGGGCATATGAGGGCCAGTCGCTTCACTGGGAATGGCGAGCGCAACCCGGATCTTGCTTTGACCGTGTGCGTGAAGACGTACTGCAGCCACGGTGCAGGCTGCGGTGGCAAGGAATTTTCGTCGTGTGAGCATCGGATCCCTCGATTCATTACCGCTGCGTCTGGAGCGCCAGACTGTTTTCGGTAAGGTAAGAAAAGTAAGAATACGATACTTTGCCATAGTTCCATCTGGGCCGTTCGTCGCGATGCTTGAGATGACTAGTGTCGCGTCCTTGTTACCAGACGGAACTTCCCACGGCGCCGGGGGGCAACGTTGCAGTGACAACCTTCCCCTGATATTTCGATATTGAAATATCTTTGAGTAATTGCCTGTATTGGATGCCACCAGCGCAACTTTCCCATCGGGAGTCCGGAATGCCACGTTAGCCAATTGTCCCAGATCGTTGGAACCCACGCGAACAGAACCAGGCCGCACGAACTTGGAGAAGTGTGCGAGGGCATAATACGCCACAAGGCGCGTGACACGATTGCTGCCCAATTCCAACTGGTACGTTGGCCTCCCGACGGATCCTCGTTAGAGAGAACCCGCGTTGTTCCCGTCGCCGTTCCCTCCGTCCGCTGAAACATCGTAGACTCAGGAAACTCCCAAAGATTGGCTCACGCGCTCTAGCTTCGCGAACGGCATTCAGCAACGCGCATGAGATCAAGCAAATAACGACAAAAAACCGGTATTCTAGCAATGACTTACGAAGCCCAGAAATGGAGCGAGCATTAGCAGGCCGCTGAAAAACCTGACTCTGACCAAGTTTCGGTGAAGAAATAAGTTCCACCCGTAGCGATTCCACTGTCTTTATCTTCAGTGCACAACCTTGCCTAGCTGTGACCTACAGCTTTTTTTAGCAACCTGCGGGAGTTACTATTTTCAAGATTTTCACGCGATGGCACGGGACCGTCCATCACGCACGAGTTTGCCATCAGGGAGAATCACTTTGACTGGTTCGATCCGAGAGCCCCGCTCGCTTTGAAGTCAGGCTTGCCTTGTCCTCAGATCTGGAACGAGCGCTGCCAGGCGTGCGTCGGAGCCATTGCCGCGACTGAACACAAGAGAACCAGCCTGCCAGTCTCGGGACGGTGCATCATCGTGTCCATCTCGCACTGGGGGCGCGATGCGCCCATCGGTTTGTTTGGTCTTACGTTCGCGGTTGCGCACCGATCTAAAGGCTTTCCAGAACCTCATTCTCGCGCACTACTGAAAGTTGAGCTGGCGCTCTGGCAGTCGAATTCCGCGCGACAAATTCGGGCTCAATGGTGATTTCCGGTACCCAATCTTCGTGTTCTTCGATCCGGTTCAGCAAAGTGCGCGCCGCTATTTCCCCCATCCTGTGGAGCGGTTGGCGCACGGTTGTTAGACTCGGGTTGTTATGAACGGCAATTCTTATGTCGTCGAAGCCCACCACGGAAATATCTCTGGGAACACGTAAGCCGGCTTCCTGGAACGCGCGAATGGAGCCGATCGCGGAGATGTCATTATAAGCAAAGAGTGCCGTAAACGGCCGTTTGCGAGCAAGCAGTTCTTTCGCGAAGGGATAGCCCAGCTGAGGTGTGGCATCGTCACCTTCGAGTTGAACGATTAGCTCCGCCCTTATGGGGATGCCGAGTTCTTCGGCAACTTCGCGTATGCCGTTCCAGCGATCCTCCGAATCTGGGCTGACGACAGCTCCCTTCATGAACGCAATTTCTTTGTGACCCTGTTCAATGAGATGGTTTAGGGCCAACCATGCTCCTTTGCGGTGATCCATGACGATGTTCGTGACACCCTCCACACGGCGGTGCCCGGGAATGGAAATGGTCGGCAGTGGCAACGGATGGTCAATGAAGGTGTCCACGGTGATATAACCTTCGACGCCGCGGTCCAGAAGAAGGTGCGAATAAGTTCCCAGGAGCTTAGGGTCGTTACCGTGAGACACGGTCAGGAAGAAGTAATTCTTCTGCCGAAGATATCGTTCAATGCCGCCGATGATCGGCGAGCCATAAAAGTCGCCAATCTCCCCGATTACTACGCCAATCATATATGTGCGCTTTACGCCGAGGTTGCGAGCATAGAAGCTGGGACGATAATTTAATTCCCGAGCTGCGGCTAGGATTCGTTCCTGAGTGTGCAAGGGAACAGATCTGGACGCAGCTGTTTTGTTGAGCACGGCGGAACAGGTCCCCTTTGTGAGACCTACGTGCTCGGCCACCATTCTCAAGGTAACAAGACGGTTTTTCTTACTGCGCCCCTTCCGCAACTGGGCTCTCATGCGGCCATCGCTCCTGACACTCCAAAAAATAGCGCTTAGAACGGCACCATGCCGACTCGACCAAATGCCAGCATTCTACGCCAGGGAGGCTCCGATCCACAGCAAAGAAGTGTGGCGATGCAAGAAATAGCCAGAATACCGGTTCTTCATCCAGGGGAAGGTTAGAATACCGGTATTTTCCGCTTGACAAGGCTTTCGACTAAGCATTTAATTCGCCGCATAAGGGTGGTACAAAAATACTACTTCGATGAATCAAGATTTTCGGGTGGTTGTCTCGGAGGCCTTATGAATGTTCTCCTGAGTGTTTTTTTCCAGAAGACGCATTTCGGAATCCGGTACGTCCGGGTTCCTGGAGCGTTGCGGTTTGCAGTTTGCCGCTTCGTATTTGCGCTTTACTTGGTAGTGTGCTTGGCCGGGCCGGCTCTTTCCCAAAGCAGAAGCACGGGGGAAATTCGCGGGACGGTAACGGATCCGTCCGGCGCGGTTTTGCCCGGGGTAGCTGTCACAGTACTTAACACCAATACCGGTGTGACTAGCACGTTCGTGACGAACGGCGACGGGTTGTATGACACTGTCTCGACCCCTACAGGAACCTATCAAATTACCTTCGAAAAGGAGGGTTTCAAGAAACTGGTGCGCGGCCCGATCACGCTGGAAGTCAACACGATCACCGAAAACGCCTCGCTAGGGGTCGGCGCGGTGACCGAGGAAGTGCGCGTCAGTGCCGAGGGCGCCCCCCTTTTGGAAACGGAGACCGCCCAGCAGGCAACCACGCTGACGGTTCAAACGTTGAACGATCTACCTCAAGCAGGCGCCGGAATCACGGGCAATGACTGGGCGAACTTCACCGCTTTCCTTCCCGGCGGCCAGAGCACGGCGCACGGGCGGGTCTCGGAAGGCAGCGGGGCTTGGAATGCGGGCGACGCAATCGCGCTGAACGGCAATATGCCGAACTATGCGAACTTCCTTGCCGACGGAGCGACCACGCAATTGCCCGTCAGCAACAACAACGACAACATGGTTATGGACACCGTGCAAGAGGTTCAGATCAACACGTCTACATTCTCCGCGCAGTACGGGCTTGGTGGTGCCGCGTTCAACCAAGTCAGCAAGAGCGGGACAAATGGCTTCCACGGAGACGCATACGAGTACTGGCAGAACAACATTCTGAACGCGTCCACCTTTTTCGGACACACCGTTCCGTATCTTAGGTACGATGAGTGGGGTGGGTCGGTTGGCGGGCCGATCATCAAGAACAAGCTGTTCTTTTTCTTTAATCGCGACAAGATCTACGATTTTAGCGGCGCGAACCAGGGCTTCACGACGGTTCCGACCGACGCGATGAAAGCAGGTGATTTTTCGGGCACCGGCTTGCCGGTGATCTACGATCCTTCGACCACGACCGGCTCGACAGCCAATGGAACCTTCAGCCGCACGCCGTTTGCCGGAAATAAGATCACCAACATCGACCCCGTGGCGCAGGCCGTACTGAAGTATTGGCCCGAGCCCAATCGGACGTGCCCGGGCGGAGTTTCGTTCTGCACCAACAACTACTTTTATCAACAAGCAGCGCCCAACCCGAATCTGAGATATTTCGGCCGGATCGATTACAACTTCTCGTCCGCCAACCGAGTGACGTTTTCGATCAGCCAGAAGAATAACAATGGGTACAACAAGAACCAGCTTCCTTGCCCGATCAACTGTTATTCGGGAGATATCGATGGATATCAGGCGCAGGTTACCGATACCTGGACCATCAGCCCGAATCTGGTGAACGAGATCCGAATGGGCTACACGAAACAGGGCAACTGGTTCGTGCCAGCCACAAACGGTTTCGATCCAACCACGATCGGCCTTCAGTACTCGAAGTTCAATCAGTTCCCGAACTTCGACATCGGCGGGTCACAGTCGGTGAACAGCCTCAATCCGGGTACGTACGCGATTTATATCGAGAACCTGTACGACCCGTCCGATGTCGTTACCTTGGTGAAGGGCAAGCACATACTGCACTTCGGCGTCGAGGTCCTGATAGGTGAGGGTAATACCACCCCTTGGGGAGCGCACGATGCCGGAACGTTTCACTTCAATGGAAACTACACGGCAGGTCCGAACGCGACGGGCACCGGGGTAAATTCGGCCACCGGAGCCGGTTTCGCGGACTTTTTGCTAGGCAACGTTCAAACCTGGAGTGCGAACAACCAGGGCCCGAGCGGAATGCGGTTGAAGAGCCCGCAGGCTTTCGTCCAAGACGATTACAAACTTAAGCCCAATCTCACGATCAATCTCGGCTTGCGTTGGATGGGAACAACGGGCATGAGCGAGCAGAACAACAAGATAGGCGGGTTCGACCCGAACCTAATCAACACCGTTGGCGCTTTCGCCGGGACGCCGGGTTCCATGTGGTTTGCCGGCCAGGACAACCGTACGACATCGCAGAAGCCAATTTGGAACATCTTCCTGCCTCGGGTCGGCTTTGCCTGGCAGATAAAAGCGGACACCGTCGTCCGGGGTGGTTTCGGACTCTACGCGTACAATTTTAGTCAGGACATTTACGGCGGCGGACTGGGCTTCGGTTCGAACAGCACGGGCAACACTGCCGACCAAACCAATGGAACGGGGCCGACTCCGCTAATCAACCTCGATGCGTCCGCGGCTACGGCGAACGCGACTCTGCCCTACGTGCAGGCTTCGCGCAGTCCCGGGTCTTACATCAGAACGCCGAAACCGTACGGCCCCGGTTACACGCCATACAACGTGCCACCGGGCCATATCTACGAATATTCGCTAGAAGTTCAGCATCAGTTTGCCCGGAGCTTCGCCGTGTCTATTGCAGGTGTCGGCAGCCACGGCTACGACCTGCAGTTCCCGACGAACTTGAACCAAATCACCAACCCGGCCCAGTTGGGCTCAAATGACATAGCGGCGTGCAACGGGATGACGGCTACGACTGGCTCGTACACGGGTGCGCCAGCGTGCTTCCGTCCGTACCCGGCCTTCGCGGGTATCGGCGGGAACACGTACAACGCCATCTCGAACTACAACTCGCTGCAAGTGCAACTGACGAAGAGTTACTCCTACGGTCTGCTGTTCAACGTGAACTACGTCTGGTCGCACATGCTAGACGATCAGGATTCCTCAGGGTGGGGCAGCACGGCGGGGCCACAGAACTGGCAGATCGGGAACAACCCCTCTTTGAACTACAGCAACTCGAACTTCGACACACGCCACGCGTTCAAGGGGTACGTCTCCTACGAATTGCCTTTCGGCAACGGCAAGCAGTATCTCAGCCACGGCAGGGCGCTGGATGCGGCGGTCGGCGGATGGAAGATCTCGTCCACGTTCATCGCTCAGAGCGGGAACCCTTACACGATGTGGGTGTCGAATGACCAGAGCTACGCTCAGGGCGGCGAGACGTGGTACCCGAACGTTGTGTCTGGCGTAAACCCGCACTCTTCCGGCACTTGCCCCAACGGGTCAGCAGTTGGAACAGTGAACTGCTGGTTCAATCCCGGAGCGTTTGCGGTTCCGACACCGGGTACTTTCGGCGATTCGGCGCGGACGTCGCTGTATGGGCCGAACCTGGTAGTGGTGAATATGTCGCTGGCGAAGAGCTTCAGTATCACTGAGCGAATTCACATGGAACTGCGCGCGGATTTCGTCAACGCACTAAATCATCCGAGCTTCAACTTCCCGGACAGCAACTTGTCTGACGAGACGTTCGATCCCACGACGGGAAAGCCCATCAGGGGTAATCTTGGTTTGATCAATTCGACAACGGTCGCGCCGCGGAGCGGTCAGCTCGGGGTGCGCATTTCGTTCTAAAGGAGACAGCCAGCGAAAGAAGGGACTGCGGCACTGCGCCGTCCCTTCTTCGTTTGCTCATAAATCTGTCCAAGGATCGGGGAGTACGTCTTGGCCTTATAATGTGAGCCATGAAAATCAGGGCAATTGCAGGTTCGCTGTGGATTGTTTCTATCCTCGCTCCGCTTCCCGTCGCCGCTCAGTCCGCCAGCACCCAGCAGCAAGTCGCTTCGCATGCGCAGAAAGCCGCAGAGTATTTGCGTGAGAAGAGGCCTGATCTGGCAGCTCCGGAATTTCAGGCGATCGTCGCGCTGGAGCCGAAGAATGTGGATGCGCGGGCGAATCTTGGCGTCCTGCTTTTCTTTCAGGGCAAGTATTCAGACGCGATTCCGCAGCTGCGTGAAGCGCTCAAGCTGAATCCAAATTTGCCGAAAATTCAAGCGCTGCTTGGAATCGGCGAGAATCGCACAGGCAATCTGAGCGCGGCTCGGAGGGATCTCGAGGATGCCTTCCCCAAGGTGCCAGACCAGAAGATTCGAACCGAAACGGGGATGGAGCTAGTCGAAGTGCAGTCGGCGATGGGCGACCTGGGCAAGGCCGCCGAAACGGTCAACGCTCTGCGGCAGCTTGAACCGACAAATGAAGCCGTTCTGTACACGTCGTATCGCGTCTACTCGGATCTTGCCGAGCAGTCGTTGCTGAGCCTATCGGTGGTGGCGCCAAATTCCGCGCGCATGCATCAGGCATTCGCGCACGAACTCGCGATCCGCGGGAACAATGCTGCGGCTATCGAAAATTACAGAAAGGCTCTCAAGCTGAATCCCAATCTTCCCGGCTTACATTTCGAGTTGGCGGAAATGCTGAACCTTTCGAGTAATCCGCCCGATCGCGCCGAGGCCAAACAGCAATACCTGGAGGCACTGGCTGTCAATCCGTTCGACGAGCAGGCGGAATGCAGGCTGGGAGATATTGCCGCGCAAGACGACGATTTGAAACAGGCACAGGAGCGGTACGCGCGCGCTGTTGAGCTCCGCCCCGACGATCCCGATGCGAACCTTGGCCTCGCCAAAGTATTCATGGATATGGGCAACCCCAAGGAGGCGCAGCCGCTCATCGAGAAGGCGATTCAGCTTGACCCCACCAGCGCCGTGGCGCACTTCCGTTTGAGCACCGTCTACCGCCAACTTGGGCGCACTGACGACGCAAAGCACGAACTCACGGAGTATCAGAAATACAAGGCAATGAAAGACAAGCTCGAAGATTTGTATCAAGCCATGCGTTTGGTTCCAGCAAGCAAGGAGCAGGGCGGGATGGGGCCGCGGCAATGAAACTGGACGTTAGCCGCGGAAACGGGGTGCGCGTCGTGACGGGCGCTGGAAAGAGCGGATTCTTTGTCCGCTAGACGACCGGAAGGCGCGCGGGTGCTCTTCGGATTCGCGCTCCTTGGATTGGTGGTCCCACTCGGCCGCGTGCAGGACCTTCTACCCGTTTCGCTTGCTCGTGCAACGCTTCACGGCCCCACTTCGGCGCCTGGCCTCCTGGTACATGGGATTCCTCGACTGACTCCGCGCGTGCCCGGCCAAAAAAACATGGGCGCGCTGCCTCAGCTCGTCGATATCACTGATTCCACAGGCATCAATTTCAATCACCTTTCCAGTCCCGAGCAGAAATACATAGTCGAATCGATGAGCGGCGGCGTTGCGCTGATCGACTACGACCGCGACGGCTGGCCCGATATTTATTTTACGAACGCACAGAGCGTTGAGATGGCACTGGCCGGGAAGAAGGCGCGCAGCGCGCTCTATCACAACAATCATGATGGAACGTTCACGGATGTCACTGAGAAGGCGGGCGTTGGTGATCCCTGCTGGGCCATGGGTGCGGTGGTCGGTGACTACAACAACGATGGCTGGCCCGACTTGCTGGTGACTTGCTTCGGTGGCGTGGTACTCTATCGAAATAACAGCGACGGAACATTCACGGACGTGACGAAACAGGCCGGGCTCGCCGGCGACAAAGGATGGGCCGCTGGTGCAACGTTTGGCGATTACAACGGCGATGGATGGGACGACCTCTTCATCTCCCACTACGTGGACTTTCATCTGGACCAGCTTCCCGAGTTTGGATCAAGCCTAACGTGCCAGTACCACAGCATCAATGTCCAATGCGGGCCGCGCGGCCTGGAAGGTTCGCTCGGCAACCTATATCACAATAATGGCAACGGAACTTTCACGGACGTGTCCGAGCAGGCTGGAATTCGCAGCTCTCGCAAGACGTTTGGACTTACCGCCGTTTGGTCGCACTTCGAACCAGACGGGCCCCTCGATCTGCTCGTCGCCAACGATGCCGGCGCGAATTATCTTTTCCAGAACGATGGTCACGGGCACTTTTCCGAGGTGGGCTTTTCGGCGGGCGTCGCGGTCAGCCAGGACGGCGCCAACCAGGCCAACATGGGCATTGCGCTCGGCGATTACCTGCACACCGGGCGGCCGTCGATCGCCATCAGCCATTTCAGCGAAGAGTATATGGCGCTATATCGGAACGACGGGAAAATGAACTTCACCGACGTGTCTTTCACTTCGCGCGTCGCGCCCGCGACCACGCGCTACGTCGGCTGGGGCAACGCCTTCCTCGATTTTGATAATGACGGGTGGCTCGATCTCTTCCTTGTGGATGGTCACGTGTATCCGCAGGTAGACCAGATCGCCAACGGCCCGAAGTACCGCGAACCAGCGCTGCTATTTCTGAATGAGCGAACCGGAACGTTTCAGAACGTGACTCAGATGGTCGGGCCTGCGATCCAGGTTCCGCGCGTGAGCCGTGGAGTCGCCGTGGGGGACCTTTTCAACAACGGGCACATGGATATAGTCATCGAGAATCTGCAGGGGCAGCCCACAATCCTTAGGCCGGAGGGCGGCCCGGCGAACCACTGGATCAGTTTTCAGCTTGAAGGAGCAAAGAGCAATCGCCTGGCCCTCAACGCGCGCGTAAAAATCACGGCGGGAGACTTGGTGCAGACAAGCGAAGTTCGCAGCGGCGGGAGTTATCTCTCGCAGAGCGATCTGCGCGTCCATTTCGGACTAGGCGACAAGCAACGCGTTGACAAAGTGGAAATCTTCTGGCCGGAGGGAGCAACAGAGACGCTGACCAGCCTGGTCGCCGATCATTTCTACTGCGTGAAAGAAAGAAAGGGCGTTGTGCAGCCAGGCGAAGTGAACCCTGGGCTGGTAAACCGGTGACCTGATCTCGGCCAGTCCCAGATGTCGTGAGAAAAACCAGGGCGCTGTCAAGGCCACCACTTCCCGTCATTACAAGGAGGTATAATGGACTTCGCCCGGGAGGCCACATGCGAAATCCGGCTCACCGACTCTACCCTGTTTGCATGCTTGCCGTTTCTCTCCTCGCGATCCCCGTCTGCGCGCAGCAATCCCGTCCCGGCAACGCGAACGACGCTCCTGGTTGGCCGATCACCAATCCCCAACGCCGCACGGGCCGCGTAGTTCCGGACGCAACACTCGGCGTTCAAAGCCCCGCTGCGGACCGGGCTGCCGATTCGTGCTCGATGTGGAGCGTCTCGGGCGCGTTGCAAACGAGCGCGAATGCCGCCACGCTGAAGATTCCTGGCAAGGCGGAGCACGAGTACGGCAAAGCATGTAATGATTTGAACACGCGCAAACTTCCCAGCGCCGAAACTCATCTCCGCAAAGCAATTCAGCAATACCCGCAATACGCCGCCGCGTGGGTGCTTATGGGGCAAGTTCTAGGTGCGAGCAATCGCGTCGATGAAGCCCGCGCTGCCTGCGCGAAAGCGACGGCAGTTGATCCACGCTACGCGTCCGCATACCTGTGCCTGGCGGACGTCGCTGCGCGCCAGCAGCAATGGAATCAGGCGCTCGGAATGGCCAATCGCGCCCTGGCGCTTAGTCCCGCGCAGGACCCGTACGCGTATTTCTATAGCGCAATTAGCGAGTTCCATCTCGGTCGAATCTCCGAAGCACAGCGGCACGCAGAACAGGCCATCGAGGCGGACCCGTTCCATCGCATCCCGCATGCGCACCTTTTGCTCGCACAGATTTACGGGACAGAAGATGACGTGCGCGACGCGATAATTCAGCTCAGCGCGTACCTGAAGGTCGCACCAAATGCACCTGACGCTGACGCCGCAAGAGAAAAAATGGGGCAACTTCAACGTCAGGACCCCAAATAACCCATCCGATTCCTCTGACACGTGCTGGTTTTCCACTGAAAGCGGCTGGCGGTGGCGGCAGTGCAAAGCATCTCAAACTCAAGCGTCCGGGCCAGAGCGCTGGTGTTAAGCGTACTCAGTCGGGCTGTTCATGAGAGCATTCCAATCCCAACTACTGAAAGGATCGTACCGTAAGCTCTCCTCGGAATGACAGCAGCCACTGGCCTCGACGCTGTCAGTTTTCTATCGCTCGGGAACGTATTCACAGCGAACATGACGGGGAACATCGTAATTCTCGCGTTTGCGACGGCACGCGTATCCGGGACACTCCCATCCGGCCCGATCGATTCGACGGCGCAAGTCACCCAGCCCAGAAATTATGACCAAACGAATGACGTGATCGAGTCAGGCGGAAGCACAACCTTCAGCACACGAAAGCCCAATCTGCACTGCACATCCTGTTCAGCATTGTTGCTGTTTGTAAGCACGAGCACGCGGCTCTTGTCGGGGTTTTCAGCCGCAATATGATGAACGCCAGGCAATTCCCCAGAGGATGAGAAAACATGGGCTCCTCGCTGAATCAGCTTGGAGTAGTGAGGAAGAGCATAATAGTTTCCGCTGTAGGTCAGCGCTTTTGTTGCGGTGTCGATCGAGACGAGTCCTCTACGCCTCATAGGACGCGGCGGGTTGGTGATGTCGGGCCGTCCATTTTCATCGAGCAGGAGGTTCCAAACGCAAATACATCTGGCCCAGTTGCGAAGCATATCGGTGAACGCGCTGGACCATCTGGCCCAGTCGCTTCCATACGGCGGGAACTCGAAATGGCGTGAAGGTCCGAACAGGTGCGCGGGCGGTCCTCCCTCGGTAAAGTATGCGTGTTTGTCGGGGAACATATCATGCACGCGGGTCATTGCGTCCGGAGTTCCCACATAGGAATGCCAGGCCACACCGTCGACATACTTGGCAACTTCGGGGTTGCTCAGTTCGTCGGCAACGCGGCCCCACAGATTGTAGTTGTGGTCGAGAATCCAGATCTTAGTATCCAGAGATGCCTTTTCTAGGGCCGGTCCTAAGTGAAACGCCACGAAAGCCATTTCATGCTGTTGGGCCCACAGCGTAGCAGGAAAATGGCCGTCCTGGTCCGTGTCAACCTCATTGTTCACTGTGATGGCCTGCACTTTCACTCCCGCGTCAGCGTACGCCTGAAGAAACTTAACAAGGTACTGCGCGTGGGTCGCAAACCAACGTTCCTTCATGCAGCCTCCCAGCATCGACCCGCCGCTTTTCATCCATCCCGGAGGACTCCATACACTAGAGAACAGGTAGAGATAGGGGTTAATCTCCTGTGCTTCGCGTAGCGTCGGGATAATCCAGGCCCGATCATGGTCAATGCTGAAGTGCTTTAGCTCTGGATCAGGCTCCGTCGCGTCGTCGTAACTGTACATCTTGGTTGAATAGTCACTGGTTCCAATGCAAGTTCGTCCAACCGAAAGCCGGAGCCCTGAAGGACCATAGAGGTCGGATAGGAACTTCTGACGCGCATCTTGCGACAGTTGGCTCAAAAGATAGCATGATGCATCGGTGAAAGCGCCTCCAAATCCGAGCACCTCTTGAAATACCATCACAGGTTCAAGATAGATTGCTAAGGGTGACAACTCCGGCCCGGTTTCCCATTGCGGCGGCGACTTAACGGATTGAAATTTCTCGAGAGCGCTCGTCCTCCAGGCGCGCACAATGCCGGGAATAGTCTCGGACTCCGCATAGAGCGGCTTTGCATTAAGGGTTGCAACAGCGGCGCTCAGAGATGCAGCGATCTTGAGAAAGTCGCGACGGGTCGTTGTTTCCATCAATCCCTCTCTAGCAGTTCACGGCAGCGAGTGTCTGCGGAATTCTTACGGAAATCGCTGTGACGCGTGGTTTTCACTCAGCCTTCGTCCCTCCAGTTAGCCAATAAAGCCTGCAAACGGTGATGGCTTTCTCGCGGCTTCCGCTCGGTCGCGACGAAGGCGTCGGTCGCATATTACATTACTTACGTTCTGTCCGCTGACTCTCTCACTGCAATCAACGGCGCGTTCCGGCACCGCCATCCCTCTTCGGATGGGCAAAGTCTTTCCATGAGAAGGCCGGTTAGTGTCAAGTTCGTTTTTTCTTTTTCCTCTCTATAAGGGTCTTTTGCGTTCGAGCCGAGCCGCCTCTGTCGCCATCCTTCCATCCGCACTCTTTGGTTGAGCGATTTTCGCTCGGTGCAAGTTGGGCGTTCCCAATTCAGCAGGGTGCTGCTACCTGATAATCGACCTCGGGTCCCCTCTCTTCGATAGAAGCTGGGCCAGGACTTAGTCGCAGTCACCTGAACCCGGCGGTTGAGCTCGGTGGTTCGGATACAACTCTACGCCACGGCGCTTGCCACTTTGTGGTTGTTCCGCAGTGGCTCATAGACTTCCCCGCTTACCCACAACTTATGCAGCAGTACGGCTAACTTCCGGGCCACGGCAACGACGGCCCGTTTCTTGGCATTGTTTCCTCCTCGCTCGGCGAGCTGCAGTCCCCATCGCCGGAGATCACTGTCCTGCCCAAATGGTCCGAGAATGTAGTGCGCGCCCTGCACTATCAGTGTTCTTAGATAACGGTCTCCTTCTTTGCTGATGTGCATCTGTGGCTCGCTCATGCCAGAAGTTTCGCGCCTGGGACGCAACCTCCAGAAAACATCCCGCATCGCGGCTTCGGCGAAAGCGGTACGGATCGTCCAGGGTCAGAACGTAGGTCAACGCAATCAGTGTTCCAGCCCCTTTCACTTGTTGGAGCAGAGCTACCTCGGGGTACACTTCCTTGGCGATTTGTTCGATCCGCCCATCGTATTCCGCGATGCGCTCGTTCAACGATTCGATTTCTCCCCGCAGCGGCTCCAAGACGTCCCGCAACTCCGGGCTCAGTCCTTTGGCGATATCCCGATTCATCTGTCCGGAGCCACACTTTCGCAGCTGCTCGCCGTACGACTTCGTCAACCCACGTGCAGCATTCACGAGTGCCGTGCGTGCGCTGACGAGCGTTGCTCGATCACGGATCACGGTTAGATGGATTTGCGCTTTGGCACTGCGATGCCGCACCGGGCCTAACAGGCCAGGATCGATTCTTGCTAGCCGTGCTAGCGTCCGGGCGTCGAGATGGTCATCTTTTCGGCTACTCTCGCCAATCAGTCGCACGTTGCGAGCATGAGCCACGATCACTTCGTGGCTCAACTGGGTCAACTGCCGGCTTACCCAAGGGGAGTGCGTTCCGGTGTCCAGTGCGATCCGACTGCGCGGTATTCTGCTGAAGACTTGCTGGATTCCCGACGGTGTCGTCGGCAGGCTGTGTTCCAGAATCACGTTGCCAGCCTCATCCAAAATGCAGTAATGGCTTGTTCGGTCTCCCAGGTCCAGACCGATCGTCAAATCGGGTTCCTTGAAAATTTCGTTGCCACGCTTCGCCACAGTGCTAATCTTCTTCACAGCCGGTCTCCTTTCTCTTGTGCTTCGAGCACGTCGATTAATGGGAGCGTATCGCATCCCGTGGAGACCGGCCTTCTCATCCCATCTGAGAAACGCTGCCAGCTCAATCGGTCGATGCAACACCATCTAATCAGTTGATCCGACAATACTTCTCCTGGAGAAGCGATCTGTTTGGCTGTACTCGGTCAAAACCTAGCCAGGGTAGCGTTCCGGCTGATCTAACCTAGCCAGCGATTGTAGCTTTTGTTCTCAATGCAAGGTGGGTTCGAGCTGAGTGTTGCGTCGACCCATTGAGACCACCGCCGTTACCGGAGATGTTGGTTACCAGGACGGACTTCCCCGACGCGTCGAGTACTTTTCCTCGCCTCTGAGAAGGGGTGCCAACCCGCGTTCCGCGTGATACATCTGAACCGCTTTTGTACTCTTCGTTTCGTGGGAACAACCTGAGGAACATTGAGCGTTTCTGAGTGGTCTAAACGCTACTCAGTGCTCCTGAAAGTACCGCGTGAGTTCCTGATTTTCCATCGGCTTCACATCTGCCAAGGTTCAATCGTCGGCTTGCCATCCGTGCCGTAAGATTTGGGCCCGAAGCCGAGTGCCTACCTTGGGAAGTGGGTGAAAAAACCACGGCGAGGGAATTTCATTCGCTCAAAAAAAAACGCGTGGCCATTGAGGGGCCAATGAGGATTCCGCTGGATTCCTCATTGTTCCTTTTCAATGTCTTAACGCTCCTCAGCATTTTTTCTAAGTCCTTGAAACTCCAGCTGGTATTGTTTTCGATCTCCACCGCCCCTACCAAACTTCTTTCCTATCAATAGCCTAAGAGATTGCCTACGTTCAATTTGAGATGTGTCTAATAGAATGCGTTAGAACACGCCGCAAGGAGAATGACCGTCATCAGGGCACACGATTTTGCAACAAACTGATCCTTTCGCTCCAGAATCAAGGATTGGAGGTGAGGCTCACCCAGGTCGTTCTATTACTGGGGGGGACGACATAGGCTCCGCGTTCTTGCTTCAGAGGGTTCGCGGGGCGATAACTCAAATCGTCCAAGATACCGAGCACTACCGTCTCGTGCGGCGACCACCAGTTTTCCGGCACAAACCCCTTGTCGGGAAGAGTATGCTACCGGCAGTTCGGCAGACGAACCCATGCTGCTTCCTGAGCTCCGAAAAGCAGTTCTAGAAGCCAACCTTGAGTTGGTGCGCAAGGGCTTGGTTCTCTACACTTTTGGGAACGCCAGCGGGATTTCCCGGGAAGAGGGGCTGGTGGTCATCAAGCCGAGCGGCGTTCCCTACGATCAAATGAGGCCTGCAGACCTCGTGGTGACGAACTCGGACGAAAATGTGGTCGAGGGCAAGTTGCAGCCGTCGTCCGATTTGCCAGCGTATCTCGTTTTGTATAACGCATTTCCGAGCATTGGCGGCATCAGTCACACCCATTCGGAATACGCCACCGGCTGGGCCCAGGCCCGCCGGCCGATTCCATGTTTTGGGACGACACACACAGACTACTTCCATGGGCCTGTTCCCGTGACCGAAGAATTGAAGGACGCAGAGATTGCGTCAAATTATGAAGTGAATACAGGACACGCCATCGTCCGGGCATTTGCGGCTCTGGACTATTCGGCAGTTCCCGCGGTTCTGGCAGCCAATCACGGAGCCTTTGCTTGGGGCCCCGATGCTGAAGCATCGGCTCACCATGCCGTCATTCTGGAATCCGTCGCGCGCATGGCCTATTTTACTTTGGGCATCAATTCAAAAGCCGAAGCCATCGGGCGCCCGCTGCACGACAAGCATTTCCTGAGGAAGCATGGCAAGAATGCCTACTACGGACAACCCAAGGAGAAAAAATGACGGCTGCTCTGGCGTTGAGCTTACCGACCACGCTCGTGCATCTAGCGGCGGTCGATATTGCGATCATTGTTTTTTATTTCGCATTGGTGCTGGCGATCGGTTTGTACTTGCGGCGCCGGGCCAACACTGGCGAGGACTTCTTCATGGCCGGGCGCGAAATGACCGCGTGGATTGCCGGACTAAGCTTCCTTTCGGCGAATCTGGGCTCACTCGAATTGATGGGCTGGGCGGCCGCCGCCTACCAGTACGGAATTCTCGCCGCTCACTGGTATTGGATTGGCGCCATCCCGGCCATGTTGTTCCTGGGCATCGTGATGATGCCGTTCTACTACATTTCCAAGACGCATTCCGTACCGGGCTACCTGAAGCTCCGCTTCGGCGAAGCTAGCCGCGCGCTTTCCGCCGTTTCCTTTGCGATGATGACCGTCCTCATGAGCGGCATCAACATGTACTCGATGGCGCTCGTGCTCAAAGTGGTCCTCGGCTGGGACATCCACTTTAGCATCTGGGTTTCCTCCATCACGGTTGCGATTTATGTCGCTCTCGGCGGGTTGCGCTCCGCCATCTTCAACGAGGTTCTACAATTCATTCTGATTTGGGCCGGCGCTTTGTTGATTCCCGTCCTTGGCCTGATCGAAACCGGCGGCTGGAGCAATCTCCGCTTACAAATCGCGCGTAACGCCTCTGCGGAGTACACGCATCTTTGGTCCACGTTGGGGCATTTCAAAGACAATCCGATGGGCATCCACTGGACGGGAATCGTCTTTGGGCTCGGCGCGATCATCTCGATGGGTTATTGGACCACCGACTTTCTTGTTGTCCAGCGAGTTCTCGCCGCCAAAGACCTGCGCGCCGCGAAGATGGCGCCTATCATTGGCGCAGGCTTCAAGATGCTCGTCCCGTTCATTGTCATTCTGCCGGGTTTACTCGGCCTCGCGCTGCTGCCCATAAAGCTCACTGGAGAAACCGCCGCTGTTGCGACGGGCGGGCATAGCTACAACGAAGTTCTGCCGCTGATGCTGGCGCGTTACTGTGGTCCGGGTCTGCTCGGACTTGGCATCACCGCGCTGATTGCCGGTTTTATGTCTGGGATGGCGGGCAACGTCAGCGCCTTCACCACGGTTTGGACCTACGACATCTATCGCGCGCTCATCAAGAAAAACGAGTCAGACGCGCACTACGTTGCCATGGGCCGCTGGTCCACGATCGTTGGCGTGATCATTTCCATTGGCACGGCGTATCTGGTCATGGACTTCAAGAGCATCATGGATTATGTCCAGGCGCTTTTTAGTTTCTTCATCGCGCCGCTATTCGGCACCGTGCTTTTAGGCATGTTGTGGAAACGTGCCACGGCTGCCGGCGGGTTCTGGGGACTGTTTACCGGAACGCTGTCGTCTATCGGCATGTGGGCCTGGGTAAAAGTCGACCCCTCCGCGCTGCGCTATGTCGCGCTGTCCTCGGACGCCCGCGACATGGCCGAGAACATGTACCGGGCCTTGTGGTCCTGCATCGTTTGCTTCATCGTGACCATCCTTGTCAGTCTCATGACCAAACCCAAGAGCGACGCTGAACTCAACGGCCTCGTCTACGGTGTGACCGCAATTCCGAAGGAAAATTATGTGTCGTTCTGGCACCGGCCGTGGTTCTGGGCCGTGGTCGTTGCCATTGGCTTCATCGTCTTGAACATTATTTTCTGGTAGGGAAGGGAGAACAAGGAATATGAAGATGCACGAGGGCGGAATCTCCATCTGGTTCTTCATCGGACTTTCTCTGCTGGTGAATGGAGTCCTGATTTGTGGCGCCGGCGTGTGGGAATTTATTTATCCGCCCGCACCGGACAAACAAGTGGTTCTGTTCCAGTACCACGCCAATCTGTGGTGGGGCGCTTTGTTGCTTATCTTCGGGCTGATTTATTGCGTGAAATTTTCTCCGGGCCGCGAGGCGTAACTCGCCCGTTGTGGCGAACCGATTCGCGAAGTTGACCGGAGCTGATGCATGGCCGCTGTTGCTGGAGTGGAGTTCGGAACTTTAAGCGTGCGCGTTTCGATCGTGGATAGCGAGCGCGGGCTGCTGGCGTCCGCCGTCGCTGAATATCCGCTCCATCGCAAGCGAGAAGATCCCGAATTCGCAACGCAGTCGCACGAGGATCACATGCGCGCGCTGGCGGAAGTGACGCGGGAAGCGGTCAAGAAATCGGGAGTCGCTGGAGAGCAAGTTCTCGCCATTGCCTTGGATACCACCGGTTCGTCCGTCATTCCCGCCGGCAAAAATCTCCAGCCGCTCGATGATTACTATCTGTGGTGCGATCACCGAGCCAAGTCCGAAGCGGCGGAAATCACAGAGGCAGCTCGCAAGCAGAAACTAGCCGCGATTGACTGGTGCGGCGGCGTCTATTCTTCCGAGTGGGGGTTTTCCAAGCTCCTGCATTGGATCCGCCACAATCCTGCCAAGCGCTCGGAGTTCGTCTCCGCCTTTGAACACTGCGATATCGTTGCTGCAACTTTGTGCGGCATCACCGACGCAAAGAAAGTGAAGCGGAGCGTGTGTGCCGCGGGGCACAAATGGTTGTGGAACGCTTCGCTCGGTGGGCTGCCACTGGAGAAATTCCTTGCTGGCGTGGATACCGGGCATTCCCATTCCCGTTGGCGCATTTGACGCGCATTGGGACGCCATTGGTGCAGGCTGCCGCAGCGAAGACATCGTCAACGTCGTCGGCACCTCCATTTGCATCGTCGGAATCACCCCTTCGGTGCGTTTGGTTCCCGGCGTGTGCGGTGTGGTGCAGGGAAGCGTGCACCCTCAGCGAACTGGCATCGAGGCCGGGCTCTCCGCTGTGGGAGACATTTTCAAGCCTTCGCTAGTCGCGCGGGAACCGATGTGAACACTCTCAGCGGCGGCCTGGAAAAATATCGCGCCGGGCAAACCGGGCTGCTCCGCATGATCTGGGATAATGGTTATCGTACCGTGCTCGTAAACCCGAATCTCCGCGGCATCACCTTCGGCTGGAACCTGCAGACCACCGCACAAGACGAATTATTCGCTGTCATCGAGGGAACCGCGCTGCACACGCGAGTCATCCTGGATCGCATGGAGGACCATGGCGTCAGCGTCCGCCGCGTTATCAACGCGGGAGGCATTCCTCAGAAAAACGATGTCTTGAACCAGGTCTATGCCAACGCGTTGGGCAGGCCCGTGCTCGTTCCCACCGGAAACGTTGTGAGCCTTGGCTCCGCCATTTTTGCTTTTCTCGCCGCCGGTGTATTCAAGACCATAGAAGACGCGCAAGACCGGCTCTACCCGCAGTACAAAGTGTTTCAGTCGGAGGCTTCGGCGAAGCATGTTTATGATGAACTGTATTCGCTCTACAGCAAGATTTACTTCGCCTTCGGCCAGCCGCAGAATTCCGACTATGGAACGCTGCTCCCAGCCCTCATCCGGTTGTCCGAATCGAAACAAGCCCGCACTGCACAGTAACCAGAGAGTTGGGGTTCCTCAATCAATGCTTCTGAATGGAGCAGGGTTCTGTGGAGCAAGCTTTGCTCCCTGAACCGCGCCGCCGGTCTCGTCAAGAACAAAGACGTTGACAGTTCCCTGCAAAGTCATCTGCGCCTGCGAAATAGCTCCAAGAGCTAAGAGAAACACCTACACCCCCAAGACCGCAGCTCACGCGAAAAAAACCGAGTTTGGTCTGCGACATAAATCCTCCCCGCGCTGAGGCAGGATGAAATCTCGACGTTTTGAAAAGCGGCCCCCAGAATGAAACGCCGAAAAAAGTGGGAGAGCGGATGACGGAAAGGCGCAATCCAGAGCAAGATGTACATTTCATTGACGTCGAGTATGCGCTTCCCGCCGAGTTAGTCCAGGGCAAGCAAAAAGTGACAGTACGCTTCGAAGCCTCTGCTGGGGGCGAGATTCCCGGAGTGTTTGACATTCGCATAGTTCGCGCAGGCGTGGCGCGCTAAGAGATAGACAGTAGAATTCGGCCAGGTAGTGGCTGAGGGGGATACTTTCATGCAAGCTCATTTGCGCAGAGCAATCTGGAACACAGCAAGTCTCCCAGATTTGATCTGCGGTATCTTCGGGATTCTTATTGCGAAGAACTGGCTTTCTGGTTTTTCACCTGCAGATCATTCACCACTTGCTTGACGTTGGGCACTCTGGCCGCGACTGTTTCCGCGCGGTCGCGCTTGTACTGCGAATTCACTTCTCCGGTCAGCGTGACAACAGCACTTTTGACTTCGAACTTCACGTCGTGGTGCAACTTGCTCTGGATCAGCGCCGCATCCAGATTCTTCTCGATGCCCTCGTCCAGATCAGAGTTTACGGCCTTTGCTTCTTTTTCGATGCCCACGGGAATCACGGCAATCTGGTCGGCAACAACCTGGGCGCCGGCGAAGGACTTTGCGATAGCCTCGGCTTGTGATTTTTCATTCTCGCTAGCAACTTGTCCGCCGAGTGTCACGATGCCCTTGTCGCGATCCTGAGAAATGGAGACATCCTTGAAACCAGATTGATCAAGCGATTTGCGAATATTGTCAGAGACATCCGGGGATTTTGCGGTCGTCCCTGAGCATCCGGAAAGTGAGCCGAAGGCGAGCAATGCGAGTGTGGCAACCAACAATTTAGCTTTATTCATGGTTCTCCTCAGATGAATTCGAATGAAACTATCAACGGCGATGAAGGGACTAGGAATGAGCGTCCTTTTTCTAATTTGAGTTAAGCGCTCTGTGCGCGGGCGATTTCCGGGACTCCGACAAGCTCATCAAAAAGCGTCCGGTAGTGAATCATGGCCTGGCGCAGTTCCTCTGTGGTGGCCTTCCCGCCAGCTTGACGATTGGCAATCCCGTGGGCCAGCCGGTAATTCTCGAGAACCAAAGGATAATCCACGGAGATATCCGCGGCCCGCTGTTCAAAGTCGCTGACCGGATAGCCGCGCGTTGACATCACATCGCTCAGGAGTTGATCAGCTTCCGTCACCGCACCTCCAGGGCCGTCAACGAAGCGCGCCTGTACCCTGCTCCAGGCTTCCACGAAGCGAGCCCGATCAGCCGCAGCAAGCGGCCGGATGTTGAGACTTTCCACCCGATCCGTGCGCTTATCGAGCCCCGCCTCGGCCTTCCGACGGCTGTCGACTTCTTGAAGAGCTCGATCATATTCAGCGCCGCCAAACTTTGTGCGGAGTTTTTCAGTGCGTCGTTTACGGAGAGAACCCATGGCGGCGAAGGCCACGATGGCGATCACAATCACGCTAGCGATGATGATTAATGTTGTTGTGCCCATTCGAATTTATCCCAACTTTCTTGCCAACCCGCGCGTGGAGTGTGGAGTTCAGCAATCTCAAGAACTCAGTCGAGAAGATGATCCGTCATCGAAAGGGCTGATGTCTGTACTGTTCCGGACACTTCAGTGGTTTACGAGTCCGAAAGGGCAGAAGTACAACAAAAACGGAACTGGCGAGCGGCGCCAAGACACGTTGGATCGCCACAAAACCTGCGAGGTTGTTCACTCGTTCGTGAAAATGGTCCGCCCACGCTCATCTTTTCTCTGGTAAACGACAGGAACCAGGTTCGGCGGTAGCTCGCAAACATTGGTTAAAGCGGCGCCTGTCAAGCGGCAAGACCTCATTCGTATCTTTTCAGCGTCCAGAATGTCAGGCGAATTAGAAAACCGCGTTGCCACTTTTTCTAGGAGTTCTCCACTTAAGTAGGATTGAATGTTTTTTTCCATGTCTGCGGGAAACGATGGCACGGCGCCAACCAGTTTTGCTTGATAGGTCTTCAGCATGACTTCCCGGAAGACTGGAAGCGCGGTGGTACCCCCCGTCTCCTTTGCGCCCAGTGAGCGGTTGTCATCGAATCCGATGCGGACCGCCACAGTAATGCCATCGGGACCGTACGTTGACCCAATAAAGAGGGCATCCCGGAAGTTGTTCGTCGTGCCGGTCTTGCCCATCACCGGGATCGGGAAACTGCGCGAGTCGAGCGCGTGGGCTGTGCCCGACGGAATGCGCACGACGCCACGCAATCCTTCCTGGATCATGGCTAGCCCCAATCCATATTCTTTGGACGAACAGCAGGGCGCGGGATGGCTGTAGACAACGTTTCCCCCGCCATGTTCAATCGTTGCAATGACGTAGGGCTCTGCGAGTATGCCGCTGGCCATCATGCGGTAAGCATTGGCAAGCTCCAGTAAGGTGACTTCAGAAGCGCCGAGGGCCGTGGTGTCGTAGGAATGCAATGAGGTGCGAATGCCCACGTCGCGGGCCGTCCTCAATACAGAGTTGATCCCAATCTGCTGAACAATCCAAATGGCGACGGCGTTTCTCGACTCCGCCAGAGCTTGACGCACGGGTATGATGCCTTTGAATTCACCGTCGAAATTGGAAATCCACTTGAGGGGCTGATCTCGCGCCGTGGCTACCGAGATGGGCTCGTCGGGCACAGGAGTATCGAGGTCTATTGCGCCTTCACGAAATGCCGCCAGATAAACAATCGGCTTCATCGCCGAACCGGGTTGGCGCAAGGACTGGGTTACACGGTTATAGTCACTGTAAGAAGTAACGTGCCCTTTGTAGGTGCGGCGCCCACCGGCCTCGGCCAGGATGGCGGAATCGCCATTCCGCAAGACAACGACGGAGCCCTGAATCAGCCCGGTGTTATGAGGATGGCGCTTCTCATAAAGGTTCAAACCGTTTTCGAGCGCGGCATTCGCAAGGACCTGGATGCGATCGTCGATCGTGGTATGAACCTGGATGCGGCCGTCCAACAGTTGGTTGATTCCGATTTGCGGAGCGAGAGTGGTGTCCAGGCCCTTCAGTTCATCGAGAGCATTTTCCACTGCAGCGGGCGCTTCGGTAGGGCGCGTGACATGAGCGGCCACAAGGATTGGAGACTGCTGGCAACGCCCAGCGGTTTGTGCGGAAATAAAATGGTTTTTAACCATGAGAGCTAAGATCTGGTTTCGCCGGCGCATCGGTTTTGGATTGCCTGCCATGGTGGGGGCGTACTCGCCTGGAGACTTGGTGATGCCTGCCAAGAGCGCGGCCTTATCGGCATCCTCTGGAGTGATCGCTGACAACGGTGTTCCAAAATAATACTGAGAGGCCGCTGCAAAGCCATAGCGGCCATTTCCGAGGTAGATGAAGCTGGCGTAACGCGCAAGTATTTCTTCCTTAGCACGGCGCTTGGATCCGTAGCGCTTCTGCATTTCTCCCTCGAGCCACAAGGAGAGACGCATTTCCTCCACTTTCAGCAAGACTTTGTTTGCGCCCGGCACACCAATGAAGAACGCGAGAGTGTGCGCGAAAAGCCCTTGGTGCTGAAGCGTATCGCTGGTTTTTGTGCTTACTAGTTTCTGCAAAAAGTAGCCGCGAACAAGCTGCTGGGTAATTGTCGAGCCGCCTTGGGGAAACGCGGTGGCGCGCCCCGCAGTGTTCTCGCCGTTTGGTCCTCCGCCGCGGGAGAGCAAGGCACGAAGGTTGGTCTTGCCGAGCAATCGGGGGAAGGCCGAATAATCCACTCCCGCATGTGAGAAAAAGTTCTCATCTTCGGCAGATAGAATGGCTTGCCACAAGACGTCTGGGATCTCTTTATATTGGATAATCTCCCGGCGTTCCGTTCCTAATTCGATCAGAACGTGCCCGTTCGCATCGTAGATATGGCCCGTGGTGGGCGGCTCAAAACGAAGGAAGGCGTCTAAATCCGGCAAGTCTGCTCGGTTGTAGGTGATGTAAATAATCCCGCACAGGATCGCCACCAATGGAACTGCCACCAGCAGAGAAGCTATACGAAACAACAGGCTCTTCTTGTAGACCTTCCGGAAGCGGAAAAATATGCTGCGAAAAGTCCATGGGAACCATGGAAAATGTGGCAGGTTCTTGTACATGTGAAAAGCTTTGACGGGAGAGCGGGATCCTCAGGGTTCTTGATTCCGTTTTTCGCGCCTTCCCGAAAACTTCTTATTGAGGGTCAAGCATCACATATCAAGATTTTGGATTCTGTGCCAAATGAGTCACATTCATGCCGTCTTCATGCTTGCGGTCTTACCGTAAGGGAGATAGGTCGAGACTACGAATGATGAAACAGCTCGTGACAGGCTTTAAAACCGCTGGGAACCACAATATGGGCAAAAAAAAAAGAGCCGACTCGGGGGAGCCGGCTCTCAGGTGGGGTTAGACTATTGCGGAGATGTGGCCGCAGCGACGGGCTGCAGGCTAAGAGAAACGATCTTGGTACCGATCACTTCGCCCGAGACGATTAACTCGACGCGGCGATTTTGCTGACGGCCTTCGGATGTATCGTTTGAGGCGATGGGCCGGTTCTTCCCGAACCCAGTCGCGGTCGTCGAAGATTCCGGGACGCCTTGCTGGGTGAGATAGCTGCGGACACCTTCCGCACGCTTCTCCGAGAGGTCCTGGTTGAATGCCTCGGTGCCGACGCTATCCGTGTTGCCTTCCACCGCCAGATTCAGCGAAGGATATGCCAGCACGATGCCGGATATTTTGGCCAGCTTCTCGCGGGCCAGGGGACGGAGCGTGTACTTGCCGGAGTCGAACAGCACGTCCGACATGTTGACGACCAGGCCGCGCGCGGTGTCGCGGGTTTCCAGGATCAAGTTGAATTGTTGGAGGAGACGGGCGCGAAGTTCTTCGCGGTCACGCACCGCGTCTTTGAGCTGCGCGTCGGATGAAGCTGCGGCGGCACGATTCCGGTCGGAATCGGCTTCAGCGGCCTGTTGCTTTTGCTGCGCATTGTTGCGGTCTCTTTCGGCGTCGGCTTGCGCGCCGGCGGCCTGCTGAGCGGCGGCTTGTGCATCGCGGTTTTTGCGGTCCGCCTCATTGCGGTCGCGAATAGCATCAGCGGTAGCGGCTTCCGCGTTCACGCGGCGCTGCGATTCCTCGTTGGCACGAGCTTTTGCGTGAGCTTCACGGCCGGCTCCCGCGCTACGTTCGCCTTCGGCGCGCTCTTCGTCGATGTGCTTCACGGCGATTTCACGAGCGTCTTCCGCGGTCTGCACAACTTCGCGCGACAGAGCACTCAGCGATTTCTTGTTTTCATGCCTACCGGTCGCCAGCGCATCCGCTTCGTTCATTTGATTCACGGCCTTTTGGTAGCTTTCCGTCGCGTATCTTTCTGCGCCGGCTGATTGTGCTATCCGCAGGGCATTGCGCGCTTCAAAGAACTCGAGCGGCAGTTTGGCGTTCAGGATCACGGGGTCGAATTTAAAGCCCGTGGGGATGTAGCCGCCGCGATCGATCAATTCAAACTTGGCGTCCACAACCTCGGTGGCTCCGACGGTATCCGAACGAATCGCATTCTCGAGGACCACGACGTTGCTGGGACGGCGCACGGCATAATACGGTTCCGCGGTTACGATCAGCGCGAAAGCCTGAAGGTCCGTGGTCACATCCAGCTTGCTGCGGTGGTTATCGCCCACCAATACTTCGCCGATATTCACGGGCCGGCCTTCCGGCGATATCGCCCACAATACATAAGTCAGATACTCGTTGCCAAAACTCGTGGGCCTGTCGAGCCCGGAAAATTCGACTTCAACTTCCAGCGCCCCGCGCTTGCTCGCGACTTTGGCCTGGCCCGCTGCGCCGGGCATCAAGTCCGTGCCTTGAAAATCAATCTTTGTTGCCCCGCTGCGGTGTCTGTAGCTCACTGCCCGGGTCGTACGGCTCACCACGTTGATCCGATATGTAGGCGTGGGATTGCCGGAGTCTGCCGGCGCTTGCGTTTGGGCTTGCGCTTGCACCGCTGCGCCAAGCGTAAAGACTACTGCCAGGGTGATACTCGATATCTTCAACATGAGTCTCCTTCGCAAAACAGTTCGAGGTCCGAGTATCAGGGTTTCTGAGGCTCAATACTGTGCGATAGTGCACGTTTCGAGAGAAAGAATGCATTCAGAAAGAGGCTTTTTTAAGACCGGGTTGGTGAGGAAACGGCGCGTATCGGGAGCAAAAGCATAAGAGTATAAATTCCCAAAGTGGTTCCAAAGGGAATCTCAGAGACCGACAAGAAAGCTGCCAGGAGGGCCAGCATGCGCGCTGACCGCTGATTTGCCAGGAGGGCCAAACCGGCCAGGATTCCGAATAGGCCGCAAAACAAGGACAAAACCACCAATCCTGCATAAATGATGTGAAAATCGCCCATCAACGCAAACGGATTAGGTACGCGATTCAACAGCGCGCCAAACATGACCGTAGACGTCGGGCTAAACAGAACGAGCCAAATTCCCGCAACTAGGCGAAGAATGCCATACACGATCCAGCAACAGCCCAATAATCGTCGGCGACTGCTCAAGTTGACGTCGGATCCATCTAAAGGCATCTTCGACTCCTAGACGCTCTCGTGCTTCTGTCGTTCTTGCTTTTGATTTAATACCGATTTGAGTGTCGCCGTCTGTCCGTTTTGGGACATTTCGACGATAGAAAATACCCAGTTCAGCCTAGTCGAGGCTCGCCAAAGCCACCGCCGCGGTTTTTTCCGATGGAATAAGGTCACAGGGCGCGTACGCTGAACGGGAAATCCGTTAAAGGAGAGGCGAAGGTCCCCCCGGGAAGGAACGGCTTTCGATTAAGACGTCGTCGTCGACCGAGACGCATGGCGGCTGCTGGAAGGTGAGCGATGGAAAAATCGATTGTCGCATTTTTCACAGCGGTAGGGCTTGATGAAAATCATGGCCAGAATGACTTGTTCAAGGATTCCTTTTCGTTTCGAGGGGTGAATTCTCTTACTTTGGCACATCGGGCAACTGATCACGGCACTTCTCCTTGCGGGGCATTGCGCTTGCCAAGCCATGATCTGCGAGCGGCAAAGAGATGTATGTACCGAATTGGACACCCAACTACTCTTCATTGTTCCATATTAGAAAGGCAAGATTGAGTTCCCCGCCTGACGCCGGGGGATGGTGGGCTTGTCTGGTACAGCAAATGTTCAAAATGGCACAGACGCCGTTTTCCAGGCAAGTTATGGTCTGGAAGACAGACGCGAACTTGGGGCCGTCCGTTGCGTATACGAAAAGGACGGTCAAGAGAGTCATGCGTGTTTGCTTCCATGACGAATCTGGCTAAGAACGAGTTGCGCACGGCCCAGAGGAATTTCCGCCTGGAAAGTACGGGCGCGCACCGCCGCCGCCCCCTCAAGGTGCTGTTTATCCACCGCGATGCGGACATAGTGTACGACTGCCTGGAAGAACTAAAGAAGGCGCAATTCACGATCAGTTCCGATTTAGTTTTGACCCTGGCCCAATGCGCACAACAACTGCGCGAGCAAACTTATGATGTGGTGGTTGCGGAGTATCCCAGCCCGAGCTGGAAGGGAACGCAAGCTTTGGAACTCCTGCATCAGACAGTTCAGGAAGTCCCCCTGCTTTTCGTGATTACTTCCATGACCAGTGAATCCCTCGCTCAACTGACCGCGAACGGAGCATTCGATTATGTCGAGCTGGAGCATCTTGCACAATTGCCGATGGCGGTGCGGCGAGTTCTGAACGAAAGGAAACTGCGCGCGGAACTGGAAGAGGCCGGAAAGGCGCTAAGGCATTCGCAATCATTGTACCGGGCGCTGGTTGAAAATCCCGCCTATGGAATATGCAGATGCGATGCGGAGGGACAATTCCTTGACGTTAACCAGGCGCTGCTGGCGATGCTGGGTTACGAAACCAAAGAAGAACTGCTGGTGGCGAATCGTGCGTCCGAAATCTCCCTTGATCTGGGGCGCGGAGGCCCATTAGCCGGAAGCTCCCCAGACTCGGTGAGAATCGAGCCGGTCGAAATCGAATGGAAACGGAAAAACGGGACGAGTCTGAAGACAAGACTGAGCGGCCGAGGCGTCTTTGACGAACTTGGCGTTTTTATTGGGTATGAAATCATTGCGGTTGACGTCACGGAGCAGCGGGCTTTGGAGGATCATCTACGCCGGCAGGCCTTGAGCGATTCGCTGACAGGGCTAGCCAACCACCGACGGCTGTTCGAAGTGTTGCACGCGGAGATCTGCCGGTCGAAGCGCACAGAGAGAGAATTCTCGGTGCTTCTACTGGATCTCGATGGACTAAAAGCGATCAACGATCGGTTGGGTCATCAGGCGGGAAATCGAGCGCTTTGCCGGCTGGCGCAGGTCCTGGCGGACTGCTGCCGGTCGGTAGACACCGCGGCACGGCAAGGCGGGGACGAGTTTGCGCTGGTCCTGCCGGAGACGGGCGCGGCAGCCGCAACGTTGGTGGCGAGGCGAATTTGCCAGCTCCTTGCCGAGGACCCTGAAGAACCGGTCCTGTCCGTGAGCGTAGGAGTTGCAAGCTATCCTAGGGATGCCGAAAACGTGGGGACACTGCTGTACGCGGCGGACAGATTCCTCTACGCGATGAAGGACCAGAGGTCGAAAGCTGCTCGAGCCGGTCAGAGAATCTGATCACCCTCACGTTGCCCAGCGAAGAGGGTTGTTCCGTTATGGGATGAAGTCGAATTACCGCATCCAGTGTTCGGAATCGAACATCGCTGCGACCGGTTCGCATGTCAGACTCCACGCAGGCCAAGGATTCTGAGCAAGAACTCTTGCGCCAGGAGGAAGACGACATGCATCGTGGCTATCAATATTTGTTCAGTTTCTTTGTGCTAAGCGCAGCGTTGGCAGCGCCCTCGGCAATGAACGCAGCCGGTAAGCCGCAGGACAACGGACGCCAGGAAGAAAATCGTCGAGAGAACAGGGTCTATGACCGCGACCACAGGGACTACCACAACTGGGATGACAGAGAAGATCGGTCCTATCGCGTGTATCTCGGCGAAAGGCACAGAGAGTATCACCCCTTTGTGGAATTGAGAGTGAAAGAACAAAGGGCGTATTGGAACTGGCGCCACCGTCATCCGGATCACGACCACGACGGACGCTAGCCACTGAGTTATGTCAAGCGAATCGCAAATGAGTTGCTATCGGCCGAGGGAGCGCTGCACGCGCAGGCGCTCCCACAACTCGCGGCCGCCCAAGAAACTCGGATGAGAAGGGGATAGAGACCTGGAAAGGGGGAAGCTCCGATGAACGAACATGATTTTAGTTCAGGTGGCAGATTGCAAAAACGCAAGGCGAATCACCGTGCTGACGAAAAAGTTCAATATGCGTCGAGTTCGGAAGAGCATGTGCTTCGATCGATTTCTTCCCGTGTATCTCTTCCCAAAGTACTGAATGAAATCTGCAGCGTTCTCGATTGTCAGATTGGAAATGTGGTGTCACTCATTTCCCTCTCGGGGGATGAAGGAGGAGATCCTGAGGCAATTGGGAGAAATGCAGCGCTTTTTGGCTTATACACTTTTTGTTCGGAAGGTGTGTTTGGCGAGAGTGGCGTGCTGCTTGGGTTCCTGGAGATGTACTGCAGCGTTGCGCGAAGCCCGAATGCCAGCGAATTTCAGTTGATCGAACGCGCCACGTGCCTCGCGGCGATCGCAATCCAACGCCACAATGAGACGAGCATTCAAGGCAAGTGCGGCCTGCGCGAAGCCACCTCGAACCAGGAGTGGTTGCCGGAGTGGCCGGTCTCGATGAATTAGTGTTCCCGCGCAAGAAACGCCAAACGACGGGTAATCAGCAAAGGCGAAAATCCGCCAAGCCATAAGGGACATGGCGGTTTGATTCATTCGTGAAGCACAATACTCAATAACGAAGTGTTGATCTGAATCCCACCGTTGTACTTGATAAAACCGAGCTTCTTGAATTTGTTCATGAAAAAGTTGACCCGTGACCGCGTTGTGCCGATCATCTCTGCGAGCGTTTCCTGCGATATGTCGTGAAGCACAGCGTGGGGTTGGTCGTCTTTGCCGTAACGGGCGAGCAAAAGAAGCGTGCGGGCAAGCCGCTTTTCGCTTGAGTTGAATAGCTGATCAACCAAGTCCTCTTCGATTCGAATGTTCCGCGACAGCATAAAATGGATGAACCGATCGGAAAGATCGTGCTGCTCGTGAAGCACTTTGAACATTTCTGTCTTGGCAATAAGGAGCACCGTGCTATTAGAAATCGCGGTTGCCGTTCCCATGCGAACCGGCTGACCCGCCATACAGCCTTCACCAAAGAAGTCGCCGGGCCCAAGAATAGCGACGACCGCCTCTTTGCCGCCCTCGCTGACGACGGAGAGTTTCACGCTGCCTTCTTGCAGGTACATTACGTGTTTGGCGGGGTCTCCTTGAGAGTAGATGAGGGCGGCCTTTTTATACTCTTTGATTGTTCTCTCCAATCCGGCCGAATCGAGAAATGCCTGGGCGTTAAATGCAATTTGATGCTTCGACCCAGTTTTTGAATTTTTGGTTTTGTTATTCACGAGTATTTAAGACTTCCTTTCAGAAAACGCGCCGAAACCGGTCACTGTCTGTTGTGGCTCCTCAATGGGATCCTCATCCAATGCCTTCTTCTTGATTTCCTGATCCTGCTCGATAGCTGGTTCCAGCGGGATTTGTTCTTTTAGGATCTTTTGGACAATTTCCATCGGGACCTGCTCGTAATGTGTTTTGGAGTGAAGCATAAAAAGTCCTTTCAACTGTCCCGACGCTAACAGAGATGAATTCGTACGGGTCATATCTTTTGGAATGCGAGAAACGGTGTTTGCCGTGTCGAATCGCTTACTTAGCATTGCGGGGGGGGGTGCCAGGCCGAATCGCGCGCTTAGCATTTGTGAGGTTTGGCGGTTCGAATCTGCAATGTGTTTTTGCGCCATTCATTTTTTACTTGCAGGACTCGCTACGATGAGATACGATAACGATGCTTTAGTTTAGCGTTTAGCCTTTAGGAGGCCGGTATGGGGCGTGGTCAAACCAAGGCCATCGCGATGCACTTCAAGACCATGGTGCAAACGGAAGTACCGCAAGGTCGAAACGGAAAGCACAAACAGATTGTCAGCACCATCCTCAAGGATCTGGACAGTTTAAAGGCTGGTTCTGCCATTAAGGTTCCGCTGGCGGACTTGGCGGACTCGAAAGAGAAAGTTCGTTCAGCATTGAATCGTGCAACCAGAAAAGCCAGCCGCAGGGTTTCAACTGCAAGCGACGCTACTTACTTGTACGTGTGGAACGAAAGCGTATAGAGGATCCGAAGGCCGTTCTTACCAATTGTCTCGCCCGCGAGCTGGGTGCGTCTCGCACATTCATGGGAGTTGGCAAGACCCGCCATCCAGCCAAACTCTCGCGAACACTCTCCTGGTTTGAATATCGGCAATCTCCGCGCAGCTAAACCGCGAAACTGTCCACAACAGTACAGACATGCTTCTTGGCGAAGCCTAAGATTGCCTTGCAGTAAACGGATTTTAGTGTTGGGAAGCCCCTCCTCTTCAGCTTAGTCTTTGCGAACCGCAAAAGTGCTGAGGACTTCGAACAACACGTGTCGCGGCCTGCTAGAAACATTAGTCCATTTATTCGTCGAATAAGAGTAACCCAGCGGGCTTTGCGCACCAGTAGATCACGGAGCAATTCGTGATGCTTGGCTTGAAGTGTCTCTCCTTAGAGACAGAAAGGTAAAAAAGCATGCCTCTCCTTCAAATAGTCCTAACCCTAATCGTGGTTGGAGTTTTGCTGTGGCTCGTGAACCGTTTTATCCCCATGGCAGGCAGCATCAAGTCGATCTTGAACGCAGTCGTAGTGATTGGAGTGGTGTTGTGGCTCCTCGACGTTTTTGGATTGTTCCACTCCCTCTCGCGAATTCGGGTTGGTTGATGAACGAACGGAGCAAGTGTGGAACGGAACAGACTGAAGCAAATAGTGGCCAGGTCGTAGACGCGTTGCGAGACTGGCGCACGGCTGCATGCAATGGAGGTAACATCGTGAAAAAGATTGGAATGATTGGTACGAGCGCGCTCTTTCTGCTAATGGGAATGGGCGCTCCGGCGAACGCGCGACAAGAGAAGCAAGAAGAAAAGGCCAAACCTCAGAAACAGGAGCAGCAGGCCAAGCCCGAGAGGAAGCAACAAGCGCAGGCTCCAAAGCAACAGCAGCAAGCGCAAGCTCCGAAACAACAGCAGCAGCACCAACAGCAGCAAGCCCAAGCTCCGAAGCAACAGCAGCAGCACCAACAGCAGCAAGCGCAGACTCCGAAACAACAGCAGCAACATCAACAGCAACAAGCCCAAGCTCCGAAGCAACAACAGCAGCAACATCAACAGCAACAAGCCCAAGCTCCGAAGCAACAACAGCAGCAAGCCCAGGGACACCAGGGCCAGCAACAGCAGTCGCGTCAACAACAGAGTAGAACTTCACGGGCTCCCGAGCGCACCCAACAGGCGCAGGAAAGACAACGCTCGCAGCCGGCACTTCGCCTCAGTGCCAGAGGTAGCGGTCGGATTCCAGACCAGCGCTTCCGTTCCAATTTTGGCCGTCAACACAGGTTCCGCATCAACGAGCCGGTTTTGGTTGGCGGTTACTCTCGCTTCCAGTACGGCGGTTATTGGTTCGGATTCGTCGAGCCATGGCCGGTGGGCTGGTACTACACCGATGACGTCTACATTGATTATGTGGATGGCGGGTATTACATGTACGACCCGTACTATCCCGGCGCTCGCTTCTCAATCAGCGTCGTAATCTAACGGCTTGATCGACTGACACTCTGGCCCCGCCCGGAAACTATCAAGGAAAGAAGAATGCCGCCGGGGCAGGAAAGCTTAAATTCGTTGAATGGATTTATTCGGGAGGGAGCAAACAATGCTTGGAACGATCTTAGTAGTCATTTTGATCTTGGCGCTTTTGGGTGTTCTGCCGCGGTGGTCTCATAGCCGGAGTTGGGGCTATGCCCCAACCGGAGGGCTAGGTTTCGTTCTCCTGATTGTAGTCATCCTCGTGCTTCTCGGGCGTATCTAGATCGATTGCCGGGAGCACGTGTACAGCTGGCACCATTGAGATAGCTCGAAAGTATCGATGGCTTGTGATGGTCCGCTCCTTCTAGGAGGGCCGTCACTGGCAGGCAGGAGGGAAGCGATGGATGAGCCCAGGCGGCGTGCAATCAACTTTCTCGAGAAAGAGATCAAGACGTACCTAGCGCTTTCTTTGTTCCTATCGAAGAAGGGCATCAAAGGAGATGTATTCCTTGGAGAGAAAAAAGTCGTGATCAGTCCCTCTTATTACAAAGAGAGAATGAAGGAAGCGAAGAAACTTGTCCATGAACTTAGAAAATCAAATTAGGAAACGGCTCACTCAACGTTCTGCATCCGGTAACTGGGGCTCATGGGGTTTCCGCATCTTAGCGGTCCTAATCGTTATGCTCCTGTGCGGCGGCGGCTTGTTCGCTTACTCCGTCCTCACGCACGAGGAAATCGTGGATCTGCTGTGGACCGATGAGATCTCCCCGCTTCTTCTCAAGCGGTTTCCCGCGCTCACCGAAGACCAGCTCAAGGAGGCGCACGGTTATGCCTATGGCGGTGCCGTCATCCAGGACCTCGGCTACTATCCCTTCGGCAGCGTGGAATTCAGCAATTTGGTGCACTACGTTCGCAGCGGTGACTTCGTTCGCGAACTGCTTCTCCAGAGCCAGGATGCCAACGAGTACGCCTTTGCCCTCGGTGCGCTGGCCCACTACGCTTCGGATATCGCCGGCCATCCGGCTGTCAACCAGGCCGTTTCTATCCAGTATCCCAAGTTGCGAGCCAAGTACGGAAACTCCGTCAGGTACGCTGAAGACCACACGGCGCATCTCAAGACGGAGTTTGGATTCGACATGGTGCAAGTGGCGAAGAATCGTTACGCCTCGCAGCAGTATCACGATTTCATCGGATTCCAGGTATCCAAGCCACTGCTGGAGCGGACTTTCCCTATCGTCTACGGAGTGGAATTGAAAGACGTGCTGACCCATGAGGATCTCGCCGTTGGTTCCTATCGCTTTGCTGTCGGCCGCATGATCCCGCAAATGACGCAGATCGCCTTGCGGACCCACAAAAAAGACATGATGAAGGAGAACCCCAGTTTTGCGAAAAAGAAGTTCCTGTATCGCCTCTCGCGCTCCGATTATGAAAAAGAGTGGGGAAAGGATTACACCAAGCCCGACTTCGGCACTCGCCTCTGGTCCTTGATCTTGCGATACATGCCCAAGATCGGCCCTTTCAGGGCTATGGCCTTCAACAACCCCACGCCCCAGACCGAGGAAATGTATTTCAAGAGCATCAATACCACCGTCGATCAATACCGCATTTATCTGGAGCAAGTTCGTTCTGATTCACTGGTGCTTGCCAACTATGACTTTGACACCGGCAAGGAAACCAAGGCCGCCGAGTACACTTTGACCGACGAAACCTATGCCAAGTTGTTGGATCAACTTGCGAAGCAGAAGTTCGCTCTGACTTCACCGGACCTGCGCGAAAATATCCTGGCCTTTTATTCCGACCTTTCTCTGCCCCTTGAAACCAAAAAGGACCCTGCCCGCTGGCAGAGCGTGCTGTCCTCCCTTGACCAATTGAAACTTGCTGCCCCAGCTCCGGTTGTCGCAGCCGGCCCGGCCAACTGACGCTCATCAACGGGCGTCCTCGTGCGTTGGCGATCAGGTTTCCGGCGCAAACCCTTCGTCAACGGTTTTCATCTTGGCGAGATTCATAACGCAAGCATCATCCCGCCTGCGTAACTCCAAACAAAAGGCAATTGTGTGCTCAAATGAACAGCTTGTTTTCCCGGTCGCATCTATGATGTGCGCGTAGGAAAAAAACAAAAAGACTTTCTATAGGCCCCATCACCTCTCGTCTAATTGTCTCAACCCCTTCCTACGATTTCAGGCACCGCAAAAGTCTTGCAAGTTTCAGGAGGAAATTCGCATGAAAATCGTAAAAGCAATCTTTTGTTTGCTCGCAGTCAGCTCCTTGGGCGCCACCGTGCTCCCCAGCGCTCGCGCTGATGAGTGGAACAAAAAAACCGTCGTCACCTTTAGCCAGGCCGTGGAAGTCCCCGGGAAAATTCTCCCCGCCGGGACCTACACGTTTCAGCTCTTGGATTCTACTTCCGACCGTCACATCGTTCAGATCTTCAACGCTGACGGAACCCACATCATTGTTACCATTCTGGCCATCAATAACTACCGTTTGGAACCCACCGGCGACACCGTCATGAAGTTCCGTGAAACACCCGGCGATGCTCCCGAAGCTCTCCGCGCCTGGTTCTATCCTGGCGACAACTTCGGTCAGGAATTTGTCTATCCCAAGGTGCGTGCGATTCAGTTGGCACAGACCACCAAGGAAATCGTTCCTGCCGTCGCCGCAGACACCCTTGACGATAGCGCGATGAAGACCGTTCCGATCGTCGCCGTCACCCCCGACCAGAAAGAAGTGGAAGTAACCACGGTCATCCAGACCACTCCCCCTGTCGCCACAGTTCAGACTCCTGCGCCGGCAACAACTGCAACTCCTGCTCCGGTCGCGGTTAAGGAAACCGAAGAACTGCCGAGGACAGCAAGCTCAATGCCGTTGCTTGCACTGCTTGGTGGTTTGGCCATCAGCCTCGCTCTCGGCCTCAAGCTTGTTCTCAAGCATTCTTCGTAAGCTAACGTAACCTCTCCGCGGCGCAGACGTGATCCCAACGGTCACGTCTCGCGCCGCGAGAAAGTGTTCTCGTGAACTTTATTTCCATTTTCGACAATCATTTTCTAGGCCGCGGCCACCTATTCCTTGCACCCCTTTTGCTTTTCCTCGGCCTCACCGGCTTGCCTCGGCCTTTGTCGACCGAGCACCCCCTCGCCAGCTTGGGCGAACAGGCAAGAATTGCAGTGACCGCCAACCTCGTTTTACTTCCCGTGATTGTGACTGACGCGCACGGAACTTTTGTCCCGGGTCTTAAGCAGCAAGACTTTCGCGTCTACGAAAACGGGCAGCTCCAGGACCTTACCGCTTTCGAAGAAGGGGATACTCCTGTCACCGTGGGGCTCGTCGTTGACCACAGTAGAAGCATGGGCGCCAAACTCCCGGACGTTATTACCGCGGTGTCTTTCTTCGCACATTCGAGCAATCCAAAAGATGAAATGTTTGTCGTGGATTTCAATGATGACGTTTCCGTGGAACTCATGAAGGGAAAAGCATTCTCGAACGATGCGAAGGAACTCGCCGAAGCCCTCACAGCCGTCTCCGCGCGTGGGCGAACCGCGCTCTATGATGCCGTAAGTGAGGGTCTGCTTCACTTGCACTACGGACATCTGGAAAAGAAAGCCCTCGTCATCATCAGCGATGGGGGAGACAATGCCAGCCATCTTAAGTATGCGCAGGTGCTGGCACAGGCCCGCCAATCTCAGGCTTTGATCTATTCCATCGCTCTATTAGGTGCATCCGGGGAAGAGGAGAATCCGAAAATCCTTGAACGTCTCTGTCGAGACACCGGCGGAATCGCCTATTTCCCTGGCCCACGCGACACCGTCGCGGGCATCTCTGAGGTTATTGCCCGAGACCTTCGCCAGCAATACACGCTTGGGTATGTGCCGCAGGGAATTAACGGTAACAATTCTTTTCGAAAAATCGAAGTGAAGATTGCCGGGCCGGCTCATGGCAGATTGCACGTGCGAACGCGGCCGGGCTACTCGCCTGCGGACGAAAAGCAGCCCACCACGCAGTTGCGGTCAGGGACGAAATGAATTCGCTCTCTCGCAAAACGCGAAAAATGTCTCCCGCGCTAGCGGACGTCCTGCGTGGCGCTAGCTATTTTCTTCTCGTCTTTGGAACTCTGGCCCTCGGCTACGCCGGCTTCGTCGTCGCTGATTCACACGCCTACCAGGCTCTCGAAACGAAGAAATTCGCCCAAGCCGCCCCCATCTCGGAACCGCACGTCCTGGTGGAAGGCGAGGTGATCGGCGAACTCCAAGTGCCACGCTTGGGGCTCGACGTCATCGTCGTCCAGGGTGACTCTCCTGCCAGCTTGCGGCGCGCCGTTGGGCACCTTGCAAATTCGGCTATGCCTGGCGAAGCGGGCAATGTTGCTCTGGCCGGTCACCGGGACACTTTTTTCCGTCCCCTCCGCGATATTCAACCGGGCGATGAAATCAGATTTAAGGCTCGAGCGCGCAGCTTCGACTATCGCGTGGAGTCGATTGAAGTCGTCAGCCCCGCGGACATGCGCGTGTTGGAACCTTCGGCCGGTCACGAACTGACCTTGCTCACTTGCTTCCCGTTTTATTATGTGGGTCCCGCGCCGAAGCGCTTCATTGTGCGAGCCAAGGAAGTTGAGGGAATGTTGCAGAAACAAGTTGCAAGAGAAAATGAATTCAAGGGGCCGGGGGACCTAGTCCCGTTTTATTGGTACTTCAGTGCAGGCATCTCTCCTTGAGTACCATCCTGCACGGCCTGGGCCTCGTTACACATTCCTCGCGACCCGAAATAGTCGAATGTGTGCTCAAGTGAACAGACCTGTCCCTTCGATGCGTCTACCATGAGGTATCTAGAAGATCAGGATGATCTCTAGCTGCGCCACAAGCGCTGTAAACGTGGGGTCTTGTGAGATTGGAACGCAATGCTTTGGACAATTCTCGTTGTGCTGTGTGTCCTTTGGCTCCTGGGTATGGTGACGTCCTACACGCTCGGGGGACTCATCCACATCCTTCTGCTCGTAGCTCTCGCCATTTTTGTAATTAACTTGATTCAAGGCCGAAGGCGGATTGTTTAGTTGCAGAAACAAAGAATATGAAACCGATCACCTGGGTTGGAATTCTCTTAGTTGTGCTGGGCGCATTGGCTCTCGCCTATCAAGGATTCAATTACACCCATCGCGAACGCGTCCTTGATGTCGGGCCGATGCATGTCACCAGGGAAGATCATGACCGCGTCTCGATTCCACCGATACTTGGCGGGCTCGCGTTGGTCGGAGGAATTGTTTTGCTTGGCATCGGAGCGAGTAAGAAGTCTTAACTCGAAACTACGAAAGTATCCCGCCCAGAGTCGAGCAACGCATATCCATCGCGCGAATGGCTCCAGGTTAAAGGCCGTTCAACCAGAGATCTTGGGGGAAGTAGAGAGTCCGTAAAAGAAGTTCAGACTATGGAGGTCAGCTATGAAGAAGTATTTGGTTGCCGCAGCATGTTTAACCTTGGCAGCGGGTGTAGTGTACGCCGACAAGTTGAACAAGGAACAAAGACGCCTCGAAGAGTGTGGCGTTGTCATGCAAGAAGTGCTCAACATTCCAGACAACATTCCGCATGAGCTTTTGGAAAAGGCCGAATGCGTCATCGTGATTCCTTCCGTCAAAAAACTGGCGTTTGGAATCGGCGCTGACTACGGCCGCGGAGCCATGGTTTGCCGCACCGGCGAACATTTCCGCGGACCTTGGGGCGCTCCAGCCATGTACGCGCTGGAAGGCGGCAGTGTGGGCTTCCAAATCGGCGGAGAAGCTACCGACCTGATCCTCCTGGTCATGAATGACCGAGGGATGGAATCGATTCTCAGCAGCAAGGTTAAGTTGGGCGCCGACGCTTCTGTTGCCGGCGGACCCAAGGGTCGTGACGCTTCCGCAGACACCGACGCTTGGATGAGAGCCGAAATTCTCAGCTACTCGCGTTCGCGCGGTTTGTTTGCCGGCGTTTCTCTCGAAGGCTCTACGATACGTCCCGACGACGAGGCTAGCGAACAGGTGTATGGCCGCGCCATCAAGGCAAAAGAAATCGTGAGAAGCGACCGCATGAGCGTGCCAGGTACAGGCCGTCATCTGGTCAACGTCTTGCAGAAGAGCGCACCGCGCAACGAATCGGAACGCGCTTCGAACCAGTAGTTGCTACTCGTTAGTTGGCTAGGATTGTTCTCATCCCGGCAAGCTAGCTGCTCAAGAAGAGTGGCGCGGCGGAACCTTCCGCTGTTCCCTCTAAGAGGGGCCATCTGCGAGGGTCGCAGCAACCGAAGTGACCTTTGCGGGTGGCCTCTTTTTTTGTTCCAACCCAGATCAATGCGCTGGCCCGGCTGGGGAGCGATAGCGCATGAATCGAACGAGAATGTTGCGGCAATTTCTAAGCAGGGATTATTTGTGACGCCGGTCGCCGCTGTGTTCCGAATGGCCATTGGCGTCGAGCCAGCTGAGGAGAACGCGAATGCTTCCGTGCGCCAGGGCAATACTTGAATCGGCAGCACCATAGTAGAGGTTAATCGTGTCACCGTCCGCCGCCACGGTGTATCCACAGGGAAATACGACGTCTTGGACATCTCCCTGGCGCTCGTACTCCGCCTCTGGCGCAAACATCCAGGAATCCCCACGGATCAAGCATTTTTCCGGCTGTACAAGATCAAAAAGAGCCAGACCGAGCCGATAGATGGAGCTCGAAGGCGTTCTGCGAACGCCGTGGTAGATCATCAGCCAGCCTCTTGGAGTTTCAATGGGAGGCGGCGACATACCAATCTTATTTGCATCCCACCAAGCGCCACGGCGGGCTTCCAGCATGAGCTTGTGATTTCCCCAGTGACGCAGATCGGGAGAGTAAGAAATCCAGACGTGAGCTCCGAGAGGCGTCATCGGCCGATGGATCAATGCCCAGAATCCATTAATCCTGCGGGGCAGAAGAGCAGCGTCCTTGTCGTCCGGCGGCATGACGACACCTATTCTTTCGAAGCTCCGAAAATCCTCGGTCAGAGCCAAAGACACTCCGGGACCGCCGCGAGAATAGGAGGTGTAAGCAACCGCAAATTGTTTTAGTTCCGGCAAGTAGGTTATGCGGGGATCCTCAATGCCCCAAACTTCCTCGGGATATTGTTCCGCGCTGGGCATCAGAGTCGGTTCGCGATCGATCTGCCAGTCGTCGACACCGTTCACCGAACGGGCAGCGCAAAGGTGAGAAAGGCCGCGGCGATCTTCAACGCGGCACAGCAGCAGCGTAGAGCCATCCGGGAGCAGCGTTGCGCCGGCATTGAAGACGCTGTTCATGGAGTATGGCCAATCTTTTCCAGACAGGATGGGATTGGCCGGATGGCGGAGAAATAAAGTCTCGTATTTTGTCATCAATGCTTGCATATCGAGTTTTGCAACCTTACTGGAGGGGACGGTTCGATCGCCTGCTTGAGCTGAACGGCAACCGCCCGGTCAGTCAAAGTTTTTTCTCCGTGTCATCGGCCTCTTCCAACTTGCGCATTTCCAGGAGTGCCATGAGAAAGGACAATGTAGATTCAGCGCCCTGATTCTCGTTGGCGCGGTCGGGGTGCAGGCCATCTCGACAGCCGCCGGTGGTCGGATCGTAGAGAGCGATCTGAAGATCGTTGTCTCCCAAGAACCAATTCAACGCGGACCACGCCTCTTTGCGCCAGCGTCCCTTTCCCGTGGCGCGAAAAGCTTGGAGGCATGCGGAAACGACCGCGCAGGCTTCCACCGGTTGCTGGTCGAAGCGGGCCTTCTCGGTATTCTTGTAATAGAAGCCCTGCGATCCGATGGGCACGAAATGGCCCTTCACCTCGCAACGCTGAATCGTGACCAGCCAATCCAAGGCTTCGAGTCCCGCCGAAACCATCTCATCGTTTGCCGCGCGCGTCCCCGCTCGAATGAGTGCCTGTGGCAATCGGGCATTCGAGTAAGCCAAGCCATTCTCAAACCACTTCCAGCCATCGGATCGGTTGGATCGATAGGCATTCAGTAGTCGATTTGCCAGGGCATCGGAAGCCGTGAGGGCTGCGCGATCCCCTGGGAAAGAATCGAGGTATTCCTGCAGTCCGAGCAAAGCGAAAGCGTAGGCGCGAGGACTCTTGAATTCGACAGCGGCGGGAACTGCGAGCTCAAACATGCGCCCCGCGGCTCCCCGCAATCCCGCATTTTTGGATCTGCCGAGAACGGTTCCCAGTCCCCAAAGTGCGCGCCCGTGACTGTCTTCCGAGCCTTCAGGCTCCTGCCACTGGCATTCGTAGCCGAGGCAGTTGCGGAACCGTTTGGTGAGGGGATCGAAAGCATGCCAAAGGAAGGCTAGATACCGAGAGGCCAAATCGACCGAGTTGTCCGGTGCGCGGATTCCGAGATCTTCCAGGAGCGTAGTTACGATCAGTGCGCGGGCGTTGTCATCAGTGGTGTAACCTTCCGGATAGTTCGGGACAACGAATACGGCATGTTCCACAATTCCCGTATGGTCTGTCATGCGATACAGATGATCCAATTTAATGGCAGGAAGCCGGTCGAGAGCTTTTTTTGTGTTCTGGGCCGAAAACGTGGCGCGTGGATTTCGCAAGCGCTCGTTGTAAATGCGTTCAAAACTTTGCATGTATTTCTGCGCCACGCGGTTCCAGACCATGTCTCGCGCGTATAAGTATGCGCGTTTTCGCATGGCGTGCCTTCCGGTTTCATCGTCCAGAAGGGCAATCGTTTTTTCAGCGATGGCATCGGGATCATCAAAGGGCACAAGTGCGCCGCGCTCGCCGTTTAGCAGCTCGATGGCATGCAGGTAGGGCGTCGAAATGATGGCTTTGCCGGCGCTGAGGGCATACGCAAGAGTGCCGGAAACGACTTGCGCCTTATGTTTGTAAGGTGTGATGTAGATGTCCGCCGCGCCGATCAATTCAACCAGATCCTGAGGACTCTCGAAGCGGTTTCGGAAGATTACCTTGGATTCGACGCCGAGGTCCTTCGCCAGAGCCTGCAAAGAGTCCCGGTACTTGTCACCTTCACGACGGAGGATATGCGGATGAGTTACGCCAGAAACCATGTAAACGACATCCGGGTGACGGGACAGGATTTCTGGCAGAGCTTGAATGACGTTTTCTATGCCTTTATTGGGCGACAGCAGGCCAAAGGTAAGCAAAACATCTTTTCCTTCCGTCCCGAAGCCATCCTTGTAGAAATTGGGGTCCGTGAAGGGCAGATCGGGGATGCCGTGAGGTATCAGATCGATCTTTTCGAGTGGAACGTGGAAAACCTCTTGCAATATCTCCACGGACTGCTGACTCATAACGATCAGGCGGTCGGAAAGCGTTGCAATTTCCTCCATGACCGCGCGCTGGTCAGACGTTGGCTCGCGAAGTACGGTATGCAAGGTGGTGACGAAAGGCATCCGCAGCCTCCGCAGCAGCTCCAGGATATGCCCCCCGGCGCGACCGCCGAAGATTCCATATTCGTGCTGCAGGCAGACCAGATCTACGTTGCTGAAATTGAGGAAGTCGGCCGCTTGCCTGTAGGAGGCGAGGTTGTCCTCGGAGAGTTCGAATCGTACCCGAGCAGGGTAGTCGTAACCTTCTTCGGAATCATTAACCGGAAGCGCCAGCAGTTCGGTCGTTCCGTATTCTGCGTGTAAGGCATCGCACAAATCGGTTGTGAAAGTGGCGATTCCGCAGCGTCTCGGAAGGTAATTGCCCACGATAGCGATTCGGTTCGGAAGAGCCGCATGTGGGGAAACCGGTGTCAGAATGACGGGCTTCTCTTCTAATACGAGCGATTGAACTTCAATCAACGCCGCGGATTGTATGAGCGGCTCTATTTTCGTAAGCGACATTCAGTTCCTCAGGAATCCATGAAGCGCGGAAGATGGACCGCACAATTACAGCAACGATATTCGCCTTGGATGTGCGTTGACCGCCGGACTCTTCTTCCAACCCTCAGCGCACCCGTTAAGCAACGGTCTAGCGGTTCTATTCGTGCAACACGACAGTCAATAGTGACTTATTTACTTTGATTTTGCCGTTGTACTCGATGAAACCTAGTTTTCGGAATTTGTTCATGAAGAAATTCACGCGCGATCGCGTGGTTCCGATCATGTTCGCCAGGGTCTCCTGGGAAACCTTCGGCAGTACGCGGACCGGCTGATCTTGTTTTCCATAGCGTGCGAGAAGCAGAAGCGTCCGAGCCAGGCGCTTTTCACTGGAGTTGAAGAGTTGATCCATCAGATCCTCTTCCACCTGGATGTTATGCGCGAGCATATATCTTATGAAATGATCGGATAATCCGTGCTCTGCATGGAGCACACGTAGCAACTCGTTTTTCTCCATAACCAGAAGTGTGGTCGGCGTAATCGCCCTGGCTGTTCCCATTCGAACCGTTTGGCCGGCCATGCAGCCTTCGCCAAAAAAGTCAGTTGGGCCAAACATTGCGACTACCGCCTCTTTTCCGGACCCATTAACCACGGAGAATTTCACGCCACCCTTCTGGACATACATGACTGTACTCGCCGCCTCGCCTTGAGAGAAAATCGATTCGCCCCTGCGAAATTCTGTAACTTTTCTCGCCACGCCAGCGGTATCGAGGAAGACTTTCGGGTCGAATGCGCCGTTAGTCCCATTCTTCTTGGGTGTTTTTGATTTCATAATTCAAGTGGAGCGCATTCTCTGCCTGGTTACTCCACGCCCGCTGCTACCTTAACAAAAGGAGTCTTCCCAGAACTGTTCTAAAAGGGACACTTTGCTATGCCCATGGGAGTTCTGCCAACGGTGTTCAAATGTGCACAGACGGCTAATCTGTAAGTCCGTACATTCGTGATACCGCGGCTCGATATGGATCGCCTAGCAAGTGTGTGAAGAGGAGAAGCAAATGCGCATACTGAAGATTAGCCAAGTGTGGATCACGGCGTTCCTATTGGCCGTGGGAATGGCCGGGTGCAACGACCCGGACGCAATGAACGCGGGACCCGGCTCTCCCCTGACGCCGCCTACGGTGACCTCAGTAACGCCGCCGAATGGCTCTACGCTTGTTTGCCCCAACGTCGCGATTGTCAGCGCAACATTCAGCAAGGCGATGAACCCTGCGACGATCACCACCACGACGTTTACGTTGAGCGGGCCAGGCGGAAGCGTGACTGGAACGGTAGCCCTGGATTCAACGGGCAAGGTTGCGACATTTACGCCCCCAGCGGCTAGTCTTACACCGAACACCACTTTTACAGCCACGATTACCACCGGTGCGGCGGACACGTTTGGCAATCATCTGGCGGCCAATTTCACCTGGAGCTTCACGACCTCCGCTCCGTGTGTGGTGCTGCCACCGCCCGCAGGGCTGGGAACGGCGTGCACTTTCGGTATTCTGGGCGCGACCCCCGTTGTTAGCAGTATCGGCCCCACGGTCGTTACTGGAGATATAGGAATCAGCCCGGCAGCTTCGATCACCGGATTCCCGCCGGGAACACTAACGGGCACGAAACACGCGGGTGATGCGGTTGCTGCGACGGCCCAGAATGATTTGACCACGGCGTACAACAACGCCGCGGGGTTACCGGCTCCGCCTCCCGTCCTTACCGCAGATATTGGAGGGCAAACGCTGCCCCCTGGCGTTTATAAGGCCACCACCACGCTGGGAATAACGGGCATTCTCACGCTCGACGGCAGCACCAATCCGAATGGTGTGTGGGTGTTCCAGGTGGGGTCCGCACTGACGACGGCAGCAGGTGCGCCGGGTACGCCAGCGAGCCAAGTTGTGCTGATCGGCGGCGCGCAAGCTCATAACGTGTTCTGGCAGATCGGCAGTTCAGCAACTCTTGGAACTTACTCCTTATTTCAAGGAACCATTATGGCCAAGGCATCCATCACGCTGGGCACCGGCGCGACCCTAAATGGCAGAGCACTGGCAGAGACGGGTGCTGTGTCAATGGACAGCAATCCGGTAAATGTGCCTGCGTGCCCGTGAGGTAATCGGTAGAGAGACCGGCTTGAAGCCGGTCCACTGCCGGCCAAGCTGGAAAAGCAAGATTTCGCGAAATTGAAGTTCGGAGGAATATGCGCATGTCATCTCAATCAAAGGGCCGCCTGGCCCGAGTCATAACACCGCTGCCGGCAATGCTTGCTGTCCTGTGCATGTTTGCCACCCGCTCCGCAGCTCAAGATAAACCTGCTCCCAAGTGGGAGCTCTACGGGGGATACTCGTTGTTCCTTCCTGGCGGGGATATACACGGCCAACAGCCAGGTGCTCTGTTCCCAATAAGCAGCCGCCTGGAAACGAATCCGCGGGGCGCGGGAGCCAGCATTACTTACAATTTCGACCGATGGTTTGGATTGACTCTGGATACCAGCACGCATTGGGGCAGCGGTGAAAGCGGGCTAGTCAAGAGAATTGACGATGCGGCCTTCTCGACTCTTTCATTTGGTCCAAAGATTACGTTCCGCCACGAACATGTTTCGCCCTTTTTGGAAGTGTTGGTGGGCGACCATCGTCTTATGCCAGATGCCTTCCATGATGTCGACAAGCTAGGGGTAATGTTGGGCGGCGGTATTGATGTCAACCTGTCCCGGCACGTTGCGTGGCGGGTGATCCGAGCCGACTTTGTAATGTCGAACTACCGGTACGGCAATCCGGGGGTGACGTCCACGGAGATCCGCGGCCTACGAGCGCAGACTGGCCTGGTTTTTATGTTTGGTGGCGGAGAGGCTCCGCTGCCACCCACGGCGGCCTGTTCGGTACAGCCGACGGAGGTTTTTGCCGGCGAGACGGTAACAGCAACGGCGACTGGATCTAATTTCAGTCCAAAGCGTACGGTCAAATACAGCTGGAATGGCACAGGTGTGAAGGTTACGGGGAGCGATGCCTCCGCGCAGATCGACACTACGGGATTGCAACCCGGCGCCTACACAGTCACGGCTAACTTGAGTGATGGCGGCAAACATGGATTTGCGGCTTGCAGCGCCAGGTTCACGGTGAAAGAGCCGCATCCGCCAGTGATTACGTGCTCGGCAGATCCAGCGAGTGTGCGAACGGGTGGGAGTTCCACGATCACTTCGAACGCCAGCAGTCCGGATGGCCGACGGCTGATTTACAGCTACGCCGCCAGCGCCGGCGAAATCTCCGGCACTGGTGCCACCGCCACGTTGAATACACGGGACGCTCGGCCCGGCCATATCACGGTTACTTGCAACGTAGGCGATGACCGCGTTCCGCCGCTTACGGCGTCATCCACAGCTATCGTGAACGTGGAACCGCCGCCGCCGCCTCCTGCGCCGGCCCCAGAGATCAAACAGTTGGAAACCAAGCTTGCTCTCCATAGCATTTACTTTCAAACCGCTCGGCCCACCGCCGACAATCCCGAGGGTGGCTTGCTCGACAGTCAGGCAGACATCCTGAAAACCCTGGCCGGGGACTTCAAGAATTATCTGAAATACATGCCGAATGCCCATTTGATCCTCGGTGGTCACGCAGACCCGCGCGGCACGGTGGAATACAACAAGGGTCTTACGGACCGACGCGTGGAACGCACCAAGAACTTCCTGGTCGAACAGGGGGTCCCGGCAGACCACTTTGAGACACGGTCCTTTGGCGAAGAGAACCAACTTACGGCTGAGCAGATAAAGGAGTTGATAGCACAAGATCCGGACATGAGTCCGGCCGACCGGCAAAAAATGCTGAATAATCTGAAGGTGATGGTCCTAGCCAACAATCGGCGCGTGGACGTCACCTTGAGCACCACTGGACAACAGTCCACTCGGTTGTACCCGTTCAACGCGAAAGACTTTTTGGCGCTGATCAGCCTCAAGGGCGGAGAGAAAAAGCCAGCGGCCACGAAAAAGCCCAAGAAGTAACGGCACAACACTGCTTGCAATCGATTAAACGACCGCCTTGCCAGCTGAGATTCAGCGGAGTAGCTTTTCCCGGGAATCTCAGCCAGATGCTTCTGACCTTGAAAGAGTGGTGCCGGTCCGAAAGGAAGATTTCTTCCAAGACTGTCTTATAGAGAACATCAATTTATCCTTCTATTTCTTACGATAAAGGGATGATCGGCGGCAAAGATCGCCATTAGTCGCGATGCAAGGCTGAGCCGGACAATAGCCGTCTTCTCGCCGAACTCTTCATCTGTACCCGGAAACTGGGCATCCATCGCAGTTCAAACAGGATAGAAGGCTCGTGCGTCAGCCTCGAGAGAGTCATCGCGTGTCGCAGCTAACCGGACTAGTTCTGGGACTCAGCCTCTATTCATATCGTGTTCGCGAACTTTTTGCCTGTTGGCTATTCTTCTTTCTCATGTTTGTCGTCTTGGCGCTGGTATTCCTGGGAGGCGTACTTGCCTGGTACGCAGGGCAATCCCGTACTCATTGGGCTTGCGAAGGAGTGCCAGCTACTCCCGCACTCGCGCTTGCTTCTGCCGAAGTTCAACTTGAAACAATCGCAGACGCAAGACAGCTCAAGTGACCATTCATCCGTTCTCGCAGGAATCCCGCAGGCCATAACGAGACTCAATCACCACGCATCTTTCCCCGATCCCACCCTGCAAACAGGCCGACAACGTCTTGACAACTGTCCAAGAACACTCCCAACTCACCAAACAAACAGGTGCGACGAAAAACTTTCGACGGCAGGACATCGAATCCTCGACTTACGTCGCGGGCCTGATACTTGCGCAAAGAGCAACAAGGTTCGGAAAGATTTTTGCAGACATGCTTGCGCAAAGTCCTCGACCGAAAGAATGACCTGCCGGGCAGTGACTGCCACTGGCGTTGTTGTTCACTTGACGTGTGCCACTCTCATGTTAGAGTAACTCGCACAATCTAGTTTGCGCGCCGAGTGGACGCGCTTATTTATCCGCCGAGGAGAACAATCTGTTATGGGACGCGTGAAGACCGCAAGAATTATTCCATCTGCCTTACGGTCGCCAGCGGCACGAAGGCATCCGGCAATCGACTTAGACTGGGCCCAGCCCAGGGGCAAGCGGGCCGGGAGCAGCGAGCCGCTCGGCCTAAGGGAACGCAAGAAGGCGCGGCTCCGCCAGGACATCATAGATACAGCAGTTCGAATGTTCCGCAAGCGGGGATACGAGAAAACGCGGATTGACGATATCGTGCAGGCGCTGGAGATCAGCCAACCGACTTTTTTCCGGTATTTCCCGAGCAAGGACGCGGTCTTGGGAGAAGTCGGGCAAAGGGGATTCGCCTGCATCACCGACCACTTTAGGAAAGAGCTCTCCAGCGAGGCCACGACGAGCGAACATTTGCGCCGACTGTATCAGGAGTTGGCCCGTTACGCAGAGGAGGACCGTCCGTTGTGGCAGGCGGTCGTGTTGTCCGGTGCGATGGATCCGGTACGTTCTCCGAACATGCGGGAGCATAAGAAATGTGCTCTAGGGCTGCTTCGTGAGATTCTGGCGCAGGGCCAGAATCGCGGTGAAGTTTCCCGAGCCTTTCCCGTCGAGCATCTTGCTGAGTTTATGGAGGGGCTTTACAACACCATCGTTCGCCAGTGGGCCGTGGATCTCACCGGCCCTCATAAATTGTCGGACCGGGTCAACAGTGCCGTCGAGTTTTTCCTATGCGGGGTCCGGCCGTGAATAGCCGGTTCAAAGACATTTAAATATCTGCGCGTTGTCCTCGATGGAAGGAGACGATCCCGTTGCAATTCCGTCCATGAAATGGATTCTTCCGCGTAATAAATCAATGACCCTTGCTCTCCCTCATCGTAGCTCCACACGTTCCAACCTTTCTTTGGAGGAACCGAAATGAAGGCCGCGGTTCTGTATGAATTCAAGCAACGCCTTGTATTCGAGGATGTCCCGCGGCCTCAACTGGGGCCAGGCGATGTCTTGATCAAGGTGGAAGCCTGCGGGGTATGTCATTCGGACTTGCATGTAGCCGAGGGAGACTGGAGTCAACTTTCCGCCATCGTGAAGAGGCCGCTCATTCTCGGCCACGAAATCGCTGGCCGCGTTGTTGAAAAAGGTTCAGATGCCGGCGAATTGCAAATTGGAGATAGAGTGGGAGTCCCGTGGATTCATTGGACATGTGGTGAGTGTGAATTCTGCCGTGAAGGCAATGAAAACCTCTGCTCCAGACAAAAGATTACCGGAGTGACTGTGGATGGCGGGTACGCAGAGTTCGTAAAGGCGCCGGCAAGCCACGCGCTAAAGATTCCGGACGGTCTTTTGTCCATCGACGCTGCGCCTTTATTCTGTGCGGGAGTGACGGTCCTTCGCGCCCTCAAGAAGGCGAGGCTGACTCCGGGCCAGCGCTTGGGTGTATTTGGCGTGGGTGGATTGGGACATCTGGCGGTGCAAATTGGGCTGGGGCTTGGTGCCGTCGTCACGGCAATCGATATCTCCGATGAAAAGCTCGCGCTGGCGAAATCGCTTGGCGCTTCGAACGTGGTTAATTCGGCGTCGATCAACGCGGTAAAGGAATTGCGCGGCGAGGGCGGTATCCATGTCGCGCTTGTCGCTTCTGCGGCAAAAGCCGCTTATGACACGGCGTTTTATTGTGTGCGACCGACAGGAACCCTCCTGGTTGTAGGGTTGCCCGCTGAGAATATCTGTTTTCCGCCTATCCTAATGGCTGCCACGGAAATTCGCGTGCAGGCGAGCGCCGTGGGCACACGGGAAGATGTGCGAGAAGTCCTCGCGCTGGCCGCAGCGGGCAAAATCCGCTGCCGAGTAGGCACGCGCCCGCTGTCCGAAGCCAATGAAGCACTCGAGCAGTTGCGAAGCGGACAGGTCTCGGGCCGGCTCGTGCTGGTCATTCCTTAAATCGAAAACAAGAATAATCTCAATCAAGATCTTTACGGAGCCTGCCTTGGCGGAATCCGCTTCCGGAATGTGGGCCGTAAAAGCCCGGTCCTAAGAGAAGCGCGCGGCAGTTTCCGGGGACCGCCGCGGAAGGGTATTGACGTTAGTTGCTAATATGTGATACGGACTATCACAAATTTCGATGGTTCGGCCGGGGGAGCGGGTCCGAGATGTACGACAGTCTTGAATTCCTTGTCCGGCTGGTGCTGCATTTCTCTAGGTCGAGTTGAATTAGTGACGTCAGCAGTTTCGGTTGTGCGTCACGAACTCATCTTACAGGGAGCACGCAAACTTGGATCCGATCAAAATCTCAAACAAGCTGCTTTCGAGGAACCAGGAGGAGCTATGAAATCGACCTTACGGGTGGGTCTACTCGCTTTCATTCTAGGGCTGCTGCCGGCCGGCCCAGTGGCTTCGGCGCAAGGTGTGGGAGCGTCCACCGATCTGACGGGGACAGTTACGGACCCCTCCGGAGCTGAGGTACCGAATGCCAAAGTTACCGCAATCGACACCGCAAGGGGTGGGCAGCGCACCGTGGTGACCGACGAGCACGGCTTTTATCGCCTATCCGGACTCGCCCCCGCAACTTATAAGCTGAGCGTCGAGCACGATGGTTTTCAAACCGAGGTTATCCCCTCCCTTACCTTAACGGTTGGGCAGACCTCTGTCCTTGATTTTCACCTTAAGTTGGCGGGGCTCTCAGGACAAATTGAAGTGACTTCCGAACTCCCGGTAGTGGAGACCGAGAGAGGGAGCCAGGCGAATACGCTCACCCAAGAGGATATCGCGCAGCTCCCCATTGATCGTCGCGATTATCTGACATTCACGCTACTAGCTCCGGGCGTCTCAAACTCTACAAGGCTGGCTTCCGACCAGGATTTTCGAGTCAAGCAGACGCCGCAAAGTGGACTATCTTTCTATGGCAGCAATGGCAGGGGCAACAGCGTCACCGTTGATGGCGGAGAAGCGAATGATGACGCGGGCGGAGTGCGCCTCACGCTGAGTCAGGATGCTGTTCAAGAATTCCAAGTCAATCGCAGCAACTATTCCGCCGACCTGGGCGGGGCGAGCGGAGCAGCCATCAACATCATTTCCAAATCCGGCACGAATGAAGTGCACGGCAGCCTGTACGGATTTTTCCGCAACGATGCCATGGATGGAGCCGACCCGTTTGCCAAAAGCCAGGCGCTGCAGCCGGGCGGCCCGTTTTCGTTAACGGCTCAAGGCCAACCGGTCAAGAACACTCTCGAGCGCTATCAATACGGCGGCGCCTTGGGTTTCCCCATCAAAAAGGACAAGACATTTCTGTTTGCGGCCTTCGAAGGCCTGTTGCAGAACTCGCAGAGCGCCGTGCCTCTGCTCACCGATAGTTCCATTTTTGCGGGACCCACGGCGGCGGCACCGACCACGTTTTCGCAGAGTGATCCGCGATTCGCGCAACAGGCGATTGTCACCGCTCTCGTCACTGATCCGGGAAACCCGATGGTGCCTTGCCTCAATAACCAGAATGGCACAGTCACCAGCCTGCCTGCGCAAATTTGCGCCGGGGCGCTCCAGACTGGATTGACGGTCAGTCCGGTTACCGGCCTGACACGGGGCCAGACCGCGCTGAACAACTTCCTGATCAATCAGCTTGAAACAAACGGGGGGCTCTTCAACTACAACACCCGGGAGTACTTGGCGTCCGGCCGGTTAGACCATCGTTTCAGCGACTCCAACCAGCTCGCCATAGCCTACAGGTTTGGACACGACCTGGAGGAGAATCCCGACGTGCACTCACTCACGGGTTTCTCGGCGGGCAGTTCGATCCATGACTATGACAACAACATTTTGGCCGCTTGGTACCATCAATTCAGCTCCGCGACTCAGAACGAACTCCGCTTGCAATTCGATTACGCCACGCTAAACGTCATTCCGAACGAACCTGGAGAAGTCGGACTCCAAATCCCCGGTTTTGCGAATAACCTGGGAACGAGCATCTTTATACCCAACTTCACGATTACCCGGAGATACGAAATTGCTGACAACTTCACTCTGATCCGCGGCCACCACACGATGAGGTTTGGTGGTGAAGAGCTACTTCGTGGCAATCACACCGAATCTCACACCTTCTTCCCGGGCCGCTTTGTTTTCGGCACGCTCCCTGGTTTCGTACTCAGCCCGTGCCTCGCAAATCCCAACGGTGCTATCACGAGTAATCCGAACACGGCGGGTTGCAATCTGCCGGGCACATTGAATTCAGCGGTGATCAATTCGTTGCAAACGGCATCCTTGGGAGCGCCTCAAGTCTATCAACAGGGCTTCGGCAATCCCACCTATCCGTATTACACCAGACCCTGGACAGCGGCATACTGGCAGGACTCGTGGAAGATTAGGCCCAATTTCACGCTGAACTATGGTCTGCGCTACGAACTCGACTCGCAATTCGCTCCTTTGAGCACATACCAAAAGAATTTCGGCCCTCGCGTTTCGTTTGCCTGGGACCCTTTCAAAGATCACAAGACCGTGATTCGCGGCGGGTACGGTATCTTTTACGCGCCAATCTACGCGCAGATTCCTGATGTTGATTTATCCCTCGGCGTGCTAAATGCGAATAAAAGCTCCGTCGGTAACTCCACGAAAGCTGGTCAAGTGAATAACCTGGACACCATCTGCGGAGTTGCCAACCCCTTCGGTCTTTTCCCCGGCAACGGCAGCAGTCCTTGCAACCGCGAAATCTCGATCTACATCATTCCGATCGGCGGAGTGCCCGGCGGCAATCCGGCGCTGAACGCCCCTACGGTTTTCCAGACGTTATTCGCCCAGGGAGCCATCACCTGCACGAAGCCCGCGGCTGGAAGCTACGCTTGTGTCACTCCCGGAGCGGGCCCAGGCGGGCTGGCACAGTTCGGGCTCAATGTTACCAACAGTGGTCGGCTTGCCGCGCTTCAAGTGGTTTTCGTTGACCAACCGAACTTCAGAAATCCATATTCTCAGCAAGCCGAGTTTGGCATCGAGCGCGAAATTGCTCCGGGATTCTCTGTCTCCGCGAGTTATATCTACTCCCATACGATAGGCCTCCCGGTTGCCATAGACACCAATCTGCTCCCCGCTCCCATGAGCACAGTGAAGTTGGCAAATGGCAAGAGCGTTTCCTACCGTAATTGGAACACGACAGCTGCCGGGGCTGATCCGCTCGGTGGCGTAGAAGGACTGCCCTGCGACCCCAGCGCAACCAATCCTCTCGGTCCCTTCGCTTGCTTTGTGAATCCGTTTATCGTACAGAACAATCAGTACACTTCCGCCGGTTCCGCGGTTTACCAGGCCGGAATTCTAGAAATCAAAAAACGCTTTAGCAATCATTTCACTCTGTTTGGCAACTACACCTTTAGCAAAGGCTTCGACACAGGTACCGATTTTAACAGCGACTATGGACCGCAAGACCCGACCAACCTCGGGGCCGATCGCGGGCTTTCTGAATTCGATCAGCGCCATAAAGTGGTGGTGGCCGGTGTCTTTGATAGCCCCTGGAAGAATCCCGTCCTCTCCGGCTTTCAGTTGGCTCCGATTTTTACCTACAACAGCGGTCACCCTTTCAACCTGCTGGCAGGCGGCGAAGTCAACGGCAACAATCACACCACCAACGAACGTCCGATCGGAGCCGGTCGCGACACTGGACTTGGGCCGGACTACATCAATGTCGATATGCGCCTGACTTGGCAGCATAAAGTTGGCGAGAAGGCAAAACTGCAATTCACTGCCGAAGCCTTCAACATCGCCAACCATACAAACTTTGCTAGCGTGAACAATGAAGTGGGCCCGGTCTTCGGTCTGATACCGGGGTTCACCACGTTTAACGTGCATGGAAGCGCAGCGCTTTCGCCGAGCCAGCCGCTCGGGTTTACTTCAGCCTTTCCAAAGCGCGAATTCCAGTTGGGTGCGCGACTCACTTTCTGACGATTTGCCCGGCGCTGTCCCCGCCGGTTAAAGGAAGGTCCCTGCTGTCTGCAAAATCTTCGGTGCAACAAATTGCCTGACGGCGGAGGCTTGAACGGAGTAAGGGAGGTAAGAAACATGCATTCAGGGAAAAAGCAGGCTGAGTTGTCCGCGCTCTTGGCGATACTTTTGTCGATAATTCCCGTTGCTGCGCGAGCACAATCCGGAGTGATAAAGCAGACAGGAATGCTGCCGGATGGCGCCACGTACGTCATTGAGGTCCCGGCCAACTGGAATGGCACTCTATTTCTATATAGCCACGGTTATGTGGTTCCCGGAAGTGCCAATCCCGCGCAGGACTTCGCCATCACCGATCCAGCGACTCCCGCCTTCATGCTGGCTAATGGGTTCGCCCTCGCCGGTTCTTCCTACGCCACAACCGGATGGGCCGTGGAGCAGGCTTTGCCCGACCAAATTTCAGTGCTCGATATTTTTAACAAAGCGGTCGGCACGCCGAAGCGGACAATTGCATGGGGGCATTCTCTGGGGGGCATGATTACTGCCGGCTTGATCCAACGTTACCCCGATCGTTTCGACGCGGCGCTTCCTATGTGCGGCGTACTTTCGGGCGGAGTTGCGACGTGGAATACCGCGCTCGATTCTGCATTCGCCTTTAAGACTCTTCTCGGCGGCAGCGGACTCCAGCTCGTCAATATCACTGACCCGACCGCCAACCTCACCCTTGCCGAGGGGATCCTTGGTGCGGCCCAGAAGACTCCCCAAGGTCGCGCGCGCCTCGCCCTGTCCTCCGCTCTTGCGGATACACCGGGATGGTTTTTCCCGCTTTCCCCTGAACCGGCGGCCAACGATTTTGCCAGCCAGCAGGTGAACCAATTCGTCTGGGCGCAAATGGTCGACTTTCCTTTTGCTTTCGCGCTTCGTGCCGAGTTGGAATTCCGCGCGCAAGGAAATGCTTCTTGGAACACGGGTGTAAACTACCGTCGTCAGTTGGAGCATTCCGCCAGTCGTAACGAGGTGTTCGCGCTCTACGAGCAGGCCGGCCTCAGCCTCGATGCCGATCTTGAAGCTCTCGAGGATGCCGTGAGGATTAGCCCAGATCGACACGCTATTGAGTACCTCGAGAAGAACATCGTGTACAACGGGGACATTCACATTCCCGTCCTCACGCTGCACACCACCGGCGACGGGCTCGTTGTGGTCGAGAACGAGAGCGCGTACCGTCAGGTTGTTCGGGAAGATGGCAACGTGGAATTTCTACGCCGCACTTTTGTGGCTCGGGCCGGACATTGCGCTTTTACTCCGGCAGAAACCATCGCGGCCGTGCAGACCTTGTTGACTCGCTTGGAGACGGGCAAATGGCCCGATGTGGGCGCCCCCAATTTGAATACTGCGGCCACCGCCCTGGGCCCTTTCTTCAACATTTTCACAAATTCCCAGGGCACGATCGTCCCCGTTCCGCCGGCTTTTGTTGATTTCAGGCCTCGCCCTTATCTTCGCGCGTTTGATGGCGAAGCGGAGGAATGCGAATTCGATTCTCCGTGCCGCGAGCATTAGTCACACCTGAACGATCCGATGGGCGGAATGAATACCAAGAAGCTTTTTGACTTGTCCGGCCGCGTGGCCATCATAACCGGAGGCTCGGTCGGCTTGGGGCGGCAGATGGCCGAAGGCTTGGCAGAAGTGGGCGCCAACCTCGTGCTTTGCGCTCGCAAGAAGGAACGCTGCGAGCAAGCGGCGGAGGAATTAAGGCAGCTCGGCGTGAAAACAATGGCTCTGGGTTGCGACGTCAAAAACCCCGACCAGGTGCAGGCAGTTGTGAACGCGACGGTCTCCCAATTCGGCCGGATCGACATCCTGTTCAATAATGCGGGTACGTCTTGGGGCGCTTCCGTCGAAGAAATGAAACTCGATCAGTGGAACAAAGTGATTGAGACGAATTTGACCGGGACATTCCTCTTTTCGCAGGCGGTTGGCAAAGTTATGGTTCCGCAGCGCCGAGGGAAAATCATTAACATCGCTTCGGTTGCCGGGCTGCGCGGCGCGGCACCGGAATTTCAAGCCATCGGCTATCACGCAAGCAAAGGCGGCGTAATCGCCTTCACCAAGGATCTGGCTTGCAAATGGGGGATTCATAACATTCAAGTGAATGCCATCGCACCGGGATGGTTCCCCACCAACATGTCGCAGGTGGTCATGGAACGAAACAAGGACGTTTTTTTGAGCAAGATTCCGTTGCGGCGTTTCGGAAACGAGCACGATTTGAAAGGCGCTGCCGTGTATCTTGCTTCCGATGCGTCGGATTACGTCACCGGCCATGTGCTGGTGGTGGACGGAGGGCAGACCGCCTAATGAAGCGAACTACGCTATGAACATTCCCCTAACGCCTCTTCGGTGTCTGCGATATGCGGAACAACAGTATCCGCACAGGACTGCCGTGGTTTGCGGGAGCGAACGATTTACCTACGAACAATTTGCGGACCGCGCGGCGCGACTGGGTGGTGGGCTAAAGAATGCCGGCGTCAAGCCGGGTGACCGCGTTGCGTTCCTCAGCATGAATTGCCACCGGCTACTCGAAGCTTACTACGGTGTCCTCGAAGCCGAAGCCGTTCTGCTTCCGCTCAACGTGCGTCTTGCATCCCAGGAGCTTACGTACATCTTGAATGATTCCGGTGCGAAGGTGCTCTTTCTGGAGAAGGAGTTCCTCCACCTGGTGGATTCTTTCCGCAAGGAACTCTCGGCCGTCGAGTTGTTTATCAGTCTTGATGGTCCGCCCGAGGCCGATTGGCTATCTCCCCACAGTTACGAAGATCTTCTGGCTGCGGCATCGCCGTGCCAGGCGGACATCATGGAAATTGACGAGAACACGGTCGCCGAACTGTTTTACACCAGCGGCACCAGCGCCAATCCCAAAGGTGTCATGCTGACGCACAGGAATGTTTATCTGCATGCCCTGCATGTTTGCCTGACCTTTGATGCTACGCGAGACTTCGCCCAGCTTCATACCATTCCGCTGTTTCATGCAAACGGCTGGGGCGTCGCGCATATTCTCGCGCTTATCGGCGGAAAGCACGTCATTCTTCGGCGCTTCGACTGTGCACAAATCTTCAAGCTGATCGAGCAGGAGCGCATTTACACGATGTGTCTTGTGCCCGCGATGGCCATTGCCTTGGTCAATTCGCCGGAACTGCAGAAACACGATTTGAGCAGCCTCGAGAGAGTTCTGATCGGCGGTGCTGCCTCTTCCCCGACTTTGGTGCGCGAAGTCGAGGAAAAGCTTGGCGTCAGCTGTTTCTCCGGTTATGGGCTTACGGAAACATCGCCCGTGCTGTCGCATTCGTTCATCAAGCACGGATTCGAATTCGAAGGCGAGCAGAAGTTCGCACGCCAGGCCATGACGGGATTTCCCGATCCCGGTATCGAGATGCGCGTGGTGGACGACCGGGATGTGGATGTTCCGCGCGACGGCAAAACCGTCGGCGAGATCATCACGCGGAGCGACGGAGTGATGAAGGGCTACTGGAATCAACCCGAAGCCACTGCTGAAGCCTTGCGCGGGCAGTGGTTCCACACCGGCGATATGGCCACCATGGATGAACGCGGCTACTTCCTGATCGTGGACCGCAAGAAAGACATTATCGTCAGCGGCGGAGAAAACGTATCTTCCCTTGAAGTGGAAAAGACCCTCATGGCCCATCCGGGAGTGTTAGAGGCGGCGGTAATTCCCGTGCCGGACGAAAAGTGGGGAGAAGTGCCGAAGGCGCTGGTGGTGCTGAAGTCCGGGGCAAAGGCCGACGAGAGCGAATTGATTGAGTTCTGCCGTTCGCACCTGGCGCATTACAAATGTCCGCATAGCGTTGAATTTCGGGAAAGCTTGCCAAAGACCGGAACAGGGAAAATCCTGAAAAAGGACTTGCGCAAAAAATATTGGGAAGGCCAGGAAATGTTGCGGCCGGAATTTGCGGTCCATAAAGCTAAGGGCATCACCGGTTAGGGAGGAATCTTTTCGATGGACCTGAATCTCTCACCGGACGAACTGCAATTCCGCGATGAACTCCGTGCGTGGTTGAAGGCCAACGTTCCGCGCGATTGGAGTGAATGGCGGGAAAAGCCGATCGAGGAATCATTCCCGTATTTGAGGGCTTGGCAGCGAAAACTGCACGAAGGGCGCTGGGCCGCGGTTTCGTGGCCAAAGGAGTATGGCGGACGAAGCGCGTCGCTCACGCAGCAGGCCATTTTTTGGGAAGAGATGGCGCGCGTGGAAGCGCCGCCAATGGCCAACGCGCTTGGTTTGGGGTTGATCGGTCCAACGATCATCGCCTACGGGACTGAAGCGCAACGGAGCCGGTTCATTCCTAAAATCCTCAGTGCGGAAGAGATATGGTGTCAGGGTTTTTCCGAACCAAACGCTGGGTCCGATCTTGCCAGCCTGCAAACGGAGGCGCGCCTGGATGGCCGCCAGTACGTCGTTAACGGTCAGAAAGTGTGGACGAGTTACGGTTGGGTGGGAAACTGGTGCGAGTTGGTTGTGCGCACGGATTCGAACGTACCGAAGCACAAAGGGCTCACTGTTTTGTTGATTGATATGAAGTCGCCAGGGGTAGAAGTACGCCCGCTGCGCCAGATGACGGGCGAAAGTGAATTTAACGAGATGTTCTTCCGTGACGTGCGTGTGCCGGTGGAAAACGTGCTTGGCAAGGTGAATGATGGGTGGAATGTAGCGGTCAGCACGCTCATGCACGAGCGAGGAGCGTACGGCGCGCGCCTCCATCCTCTCTTCAAGCGCAACATCAACCGGCTGATTGAGCTTTCGCGAAAGTTTCAAAAGAACGGGCAAGTGGCCGCTGAAGATCCGCTGACCCGCCAGAAGCTCGCGCAATGCTACGCCGAGATTGAAATCATGCGAATGAACCAGTTGCGCGCTTTCAGTCGCATCTCGGCTACCGGCGCTCCCGGCCCCGAGGGATCCATTCAGAAAATCTTCTGGAGTGAATTGAACCAGCGGTTGCAGCAAATCGCGCAGGAAATCTTTGGTCCTTACGGCCAGCTCCTGGGCGGCGACAGTCATGCCATCGATAACGGGATCTGGTCCTACGGCTATCTACGGACGCGCGGGAACACCATTGAGGCAGGTACGTCGGAAGTGCAGCGCAGCATCATCGGGCATTTTGTGCTGGGGCTGCCCAAGAGCTACTAGACGGAGATGCGATGGAATTCGGCCTGAGCGAGAGCCAGCAATTTCTTAAGGACAGCGCGCGCAAGTTTTTTGCAGGTGAGTGCCCCAGCGCTGAAATGCGCCGCCTGATGGAAACGGATACTGGGTACGACGCCGGACTTTGGTTGAAACTCGCAGAACAGGGGTACACCGGGATCATTTTTCCGGAAGAGTACGGTGGAGTCGGCCTCGGCAAAGTCGAACTCATGCTCCTGATGGAAGAAGCGGGACGCGCGCTTTTGCCCGGACCGTTTTTCTCGACGGTTGTTCTGGCTGGCTCCGTTGTCGAAGCCGCGGGCAATCACGCGCACAAGGAAAAATATCTCGCACCCATCTGTCGGGGAGAAGTCCGCGCCACGGTCGCCCTCGTGGAAGGCGGTGCAAGCTGGAACCCGCGGGATGTCCAGCTGAGCGCTACCAACGGAAAGGTCAACGGGGAAAAGCTATTTGTCACGGACGCGGACGTTGCCGATTTCATGGTTGTTGTCGCACGAAACGGCGTGTTCGTTGTGGATTCCAAAGCTCACGGACTGAAAATATCATCGATGTCCGGAATGGACCTGACCCGCAAGCTGTACCGCGTGGAATTCAACAGCACCCCCGCGGAGGAAATCGGCGACACTGCGGAATTGTCGAGTGCTTTCGACATCGCCACCGCGGCGCTGGCTGCCGAATTGGTCGGCGGCATGCAGCGTATCCTCGACATAACGGTCGAGTACGCCAAGACCCGGAAACAGTTCGGCAAGCCCATCGGAATGTTCCAAGCCGTGCAGCACCAGTGTGCGGATATGTATTTGGAAACAGAGAGCGCCCGTTCGGCTGTGTATTACGCCGGTTGGGCGCTGGAAGAAAAGTCGCCGGACGCGGCGATTGCGGTTTCCATCGCCAAGATGTATGCCAGCGATGCCGCGCGCACGGTCGGCAACCGCGGCATCCAGATTCATGGCGGAATGGGATTCACCTGGGAAAATGATCTTCATCTTTACTACCGCCGGGCAAAGGCATCGGAAACAGCATTCGGCGACGCGACGTTTCATCGCGAGCGCATCGCTCGCATGGTAATCGATGAAGGCGCGGTCTCCGCCAAGCACGCTTAAGATTGACAACGAGAGAGCACACGAACATGAGCGATCTGGTTCAGTTCAGCAAAAACAACGGCATAGCGATCATCACGATCAACAATCCGCCGGTCAATGCTTTGAGCCCCGGCGTTCCGGAGGGAATCCTCGAAGCCATAGAAAACATAGACAAAGATGACAGCATTGACGCAGCGGTGCTAATTGGTGGAGGACGCACGTTCGTAGCTGGCGCGGATATCAAGGAATTCGGAAAAATGACATCCGGCACCAGAGTTCGTGGCGCGGGAATGCTTCCCATGTTGCTCCGAATTGAAGACTGCCGTAAGCCCATCGTCATGGCGATTCACGGAACGGCGTTTGGCGGCGGCTTGGAACTCGCGATGGCCGGACATTACCGTGTGTCCGTAGCGGGCGCGCAAGTCGGCCAGCCGGAAGTGAAACTCGGCATTATTCCTGGTGCTGGAGGGACGCAAAGGCTTCCGCGACTTGCGGGAGTTGCCGCGGCGGTGGAAATGTGTGCGGACGGCAAGCCAATCTCGGCTGAACAAGCTCTGAAATTCGGGATTGTTGATCGGTTGATTGAAGGTGACTTGCTGACGGGCGCCCTGGCCTTTGCGCGCGAAGTTGCCGGCAAATCAGCACCCAAAACGCGTGAGCGTAATAAAAAGCTCGGAACTCCTCAACAGAATGCGCCTATTTTCGCTGCCGCCCGCGAGACTGCCCGAAAAAAGCAACGAGGCCTAACGGCTCCGCTGGCAGCCATTGAATCGATCGAAGCTGCGGTGAACCTGCCATTCGACAAGGGTTGCGAGGTGGAACAGAAGCTGTTTGCCGAGTGCTTGTTCTCCGATCAATCGAAAGCCTTGATTCATGTCTTCTTTGGTGAAAGGGAAGTCGCGAAAATCCCCGGCATCCCCAAGGAGACGACGCTCATCCCCATAAATTCGGCGGCGGTCGTTGGCGCTGGCACCATGGGTGGTGGCATTGCCATGGTTCTTGCCAATGCCGGCATCTCCCTCCTGCTCAAGGAAGCGGATCAGGCGGCCCTTGAGCGAGGAATCGCGACCATACAGAAAAACTACGCAAGTTCAGTGAAGCGCGGGCGGTTCACGCAGCAATTTATGGATGACTGTCTGAAGCGTATTCAGCCGACACTCAATTTTGATGGGTTTTCAAACGTCGACCTTGTTATCGAAGCGGTGTTTGAAGGTATGGCGCTAAAGAAAGAAGTCTTCAAAGAACTTGATCGTGTTTGTAAGCCGGGCGCCATTCTGGCAAGCAATACTTCCACACTTAGCATCGACGAAATCGCTTCCAGCACGGCACGCCCAGAATTCGTCATCGGCACGCATTTCTTCAGTCCCGCTAACGTCATGCGTCTCCTTGAAGTTGTTCGCGGCAAATCTACCTCGAAGGAAGCCATTGCCACTTGCATGCAACTTTCCAAGAAACTCGGAAAGGTGGCTGTGCTCGTCGGCAACTGTATGGGTTTTGTCGGCAACCGCATGTTCGGTCCGTACCGCCGCGAAGCGCAATTCCTGGTGGAAGAAGGCGCAAGCGTTGAGGCGGTGGACAATGCGCTGTGCGAGTTTGGCATGGCGATGGGGCCGCTCGCGACCGGCGACCTCGCTGGCCTCGATGTCGGATGGCGCATCCGCAAGGAATACCGCCACCTGCAGAAGCCCGGCATTCGCCAGCCTTTTAGCGAAGACAAACTTTGCGAACTCGGTCGCTACGGTCAGAAAACAGGTTCGGGCTGGTACAAATACGATGAACAGCGCCGGTCCGCTTCCGACCCTGAAGTTGCTCGGCTCATTGCCGGCTGGGTTGCAGATGCGGGCATTCCACAACGCGCAATCGGCTCAGACGAAATCGCGGATCGCTGCCTATTTGCGCTCGTGAACGAAGGCGCGCGTATTCTCGAAGAAGGTTTTGCGCTTCGCGCTGTGGACATCGATATCATCTATCTCAATGGCTATGGTTTCCCCGCCTATCGTGGGGGTCCGATGTGGTACGCGGATACAGTAGGTCTGAAAAAAGTCTACGAACGCGTCTGCGAATTCCACAAGCAGCACGGCGAAAGCTGGGCCCCCGCTCCTTTGCTGAAGCGGCTCGTTGAGCAAGGCAAAACCTTCTCTGAATTCAGCAGAGACCAGGGCGCAACAGCCTAGCTTCGCGGATCTTTGAGAGTTGACGGGCAAACAACGGGTAGGCCTGCGCGAATTTCATCCTTAGCGATACTACTTGCGTTATAACGTTGGCGGAAGGGCGGGATGACAATGGGGACTCTCTTTCTCGTCCGTCATGCGCAAGCTTCGTTCCTGGAGCAGAACTACGACAAGTTGTCCCAGCTTGGAGAAGCGCAGGCACGTTTGCTCGGCGAATACTGGGTGCAACGCAACGTGGTGTTTGACCGTGTCGCCACGGGGCCATGTGTCCGCCAGCAAGATACGGCGAACCTCATTGTCGACGAATACCGGAAATCCGACGTTGAGTTCCCTAAACCGTTGATGCTTCCCGAGTTCAACGAATATCAGGGAGAAGTGGTGCTTGATCGCAGCCTGCCAGAATTGCTCAAAATCGACCAAACCATCTGCGATCTTCACGCTGCGTTCCAGTCCTCGTCGGACTCAGCTAGGAAACGGGCCACATTTCAGAAGCTGTTTGAAGCTGTGATTGGCAAGTGGGTGGATGGCCCAATCGCATTGCCAGGTGTGGAGGCGTGGTCCGAATTCTGTTCCCGGGTGAATTCCGGTCTAACAAAGTTCCTCGCCTCCGCCGGACGTGGGGAACTGGTGGCGATTGTCACTTCCGGCGGCCCGATTGCAGTGGCCATGCAACGCGCTTTGAATCTTTCTCCACAACACACTCTGGAGGTCAGCTGGATGTCGCGCAATTGTTCATGGAGCGAGTTTCTTTACTCAAAAGACCGATTTACTCTCAGCGCGTTCAATTCGCACGCGCATCTGAAGGACGCGGCTATGCTGACCTACCGCTAGAGGATTCGCCGATGGCCGACATCCAGGACCACTCGACAATAGTTCGACCCGGAGAAGAGTTAGACCTGAACAAACTCGATCCCTTCTTGCGCGGCCACTTTCCAGATGAAACGGGGCCGCTCACTCTCCAGCAATTTCCCAGCGGCCATTCCAACCTGACGTACCTGATACGCCTCGGGGATAGGGAAATGGTGCTGCGGCGTCCACCGTTCGGCAGCAAAGTCAAAACGGCGCATGATATGGGCCGTGAATTTCGCGTGCTTTCAAAGCTCCACTCCGTCTATACCCCCGCTCCGAAAGTGCTTTTGTACTGCGACGACGAGACCATCCTGAAATCGCCGTTTTATGTGATGGAGCCCATTCACGGCGTCATCCTCCGCCGTGATCCGTCGTGCGGTTTGGATTTTCCACCGGAAACCGCGCGGCAGCTAAGCGAGTCCTTCGTGGAAAACCTGGCTTTGCTCCACAGCCTTGATTATGCCGCTGCGGGCCTTGCCGAACTCGGCAAGCCGCAAGGCTATCTCGAACGCCAAGTGCGCGGGTGGACCGAACGCTATCACGGTTCCAAAACGCATGATTATCCGGAAGTGGAGAAAATGTCCGATTGGATGTGGCAGAACATTCCACCTACCGGAGGCGTTTCGCTCATCCACAACGACTATAAATATGACAACGTCGTCTTGGATCCGCGCGACATCACAAAAATTATCGGTGTGCTCGACTGGGAGATGTGCACCATCGGCGATCCGCTCGCCGATCTCGGCACGGCCTTAGCATATTGGATTGAGGCGGCCGACCCGGAGGACCTGCAAGAGCAGCGTTCAGGTCCGACGACGTACGCCGGCAGCTTCAAGCGAGCTGAGCTCGTTGAATATTACGCGCAAAAAACTGGACGCGATGTTTCGCAGATGCCCTTTTTTCTGGCTCTCGCCTTGTTCAAACTCGCCGTCATCGTCCAGCAGATCTACTACCGTTATCATCTGGGCCTTACCAAGGACGAGCGCTTTGCGGCCATGCCCCAGCGCATCAAAATCCTTCTTCGGGCCGCCCTGGATTGCGCTCAAACAGGAAGAATCTGAAACTCAAAGCCATACGGGAATCACGAGCGCATTGTCATGGGAAGTAGCGGACGACCCATTCCGCGACACAGCATGGTTTGTCGGAATTCTCGACCTCGACTGCAACGGAAAAGGCGGCCTCAAGCGCATCAGGGAACTGCTTTGTACTTAGGAGTCCGATACGCGCTCGAATCTTGGAGCCCGCGGGAACGGGGGAAGGGAAGCGAACGCGATTCAAGCCGTAGTTGATCGCTATGCGAACGCCGCTCCGAAACTGAACGGCCTGCTTCATGAAATGGCTCAGCAGTGACAGAGTCAAGAAACCGTGGGCAATGGTCGTGCCATAGGGCGATTCTTTTTGTGCGCGTTCGCAGTCGATGTGAATCCACTGCCGGTCTTCCGTCGTTTCCGCGAATCGGTCGATCCGCTCTTGCGTCATCACAATCCAATCCGTCACGCCGATTTCGCGGCCCACGAATTCCTTAAGCGAGCGCAATGTTTCCACCACAAGTGGTGGCATGGCGATCTCCTGGCCAAAAAACAAACGGGAATGCAAATCGCGGCGGCCAATGGTTAATGCGTCTCTGATTTCGCCGAGACCTTGTTCCATTTGCGCAGCTCCTGCCTGGCGACCGATTCCGTGTGCACTTCATCCGGCCCATCGGCAAGCCGCAGCGTGCGTACGCCTGCCCACGCCGCAGCGAGAAACGTATCCTCCGAGACGCCCGCGCCTCCGTGTGCCTGGATGGCACGATCCAAAACCCGAAGCGCCACGTTGGGAGCGACAACCTTAATCATCGAGATTTCCGCGCGCGCCGCTTTGTTACCCACCGTGTCCATCATATAGGCAGCTTTCAGAGTCAGCAGGCGAGCCTGCTCGATCTCCATGCGCGAATTCGCAATGTCCGCACGAATCGTTCCTTGTTCGGCCAGTGGTTTTCCAAATGCCACGCGCACCTGCACGCGCTTGCACATGGTTTCCAGCGCGCGCTCCGCAACACCGATGCACCGCATGCAATGATGGATACGCCCCGGGCCCAACCGTCCCTGCGCGATTTCGAATCCGCGTCCTTCACCAAGCAAAATGTTTGAAACCGGAACTCGCACATTCTCAAATGTGACTTGCCCATGGCCGTGCGGCGCATGGTCATACCCATACACCGTCAACATTCGCTCGATTTTCACTCCTGATGCGTCCATCGGCACCAGAATCATGGACTGCTGTTTATGAGGCAAAGCCGAAGGATCCGTTTTTCCCATGAAGATGGCGATCTTGCATCGCGGGTCGCCGGCGCCGGAGGTCCACCATTTTCGGCCACGAATAACGTAGTGGCTGCCGTCCCGAACAATGCTCGCTTCGATGTTCGTTGCATCGGATGAGGCGACTGCAGGCTCGGTCATTGCGAAACACGACCGGATTTCGCCTGCCAGCAGCGACTTGAGCCATTGCTCTTTCTGTTCTGGCGTGCCATACCGGGCAAGCACTTCCATATTGCCCGTGTCTGGTGCTGAGCAGTTGAAAACCTCTGGCGCCATCACGCTGCGGCCCATCATCTCGCAAAGAGGTGCGTATTCGAGATTGGTGAGCCCGGCACCGTATTCGCTGTCCGGCAAAAACAAGTTCCATAAACCGGAGGCGCGAGCTTTTGTCTTGAGTTCTTCGACAATCCTCGTGGGCTTCCATCGATTCTGTTCGATCTCGCTGTAGAAGCGATGCTCATTCGGATAAATGTGCTCGTCCAGAAAGGCCTGCAGCTGGCGCTGCAGGCTCTTCACTTTTTCGCTGAAGTCAAAGTCCACTGGGGGTTCTCATCTCTCGGTGAAAGGGGAGCGTGCTTCTAATCGGATTGCCCACCAGCCTCCTGAACGTTTTGGATTTTTCGGGAGGTCCAAAGTAGTGTTAGCCACGGTAGCGGCCACGTTTTGCAGATCCTCCTTGCTTGGCGTGCCGGGCGAGATTATATACAATGGCCACTCCGGTAGTCACTATCATGTGTAAGCAACTGTCAAGTTGTCCTGAGAACTATCAGGCGCGCGACTGTTACGAGTCTTTCTGAGGGTGGGATGAGCCTGGTTGAGAATCGTGGCGCGAAAATCTATTGGGACGTGCAAGGACAGGGCGAAGCCGTGCTCCTTATTATGGGCCTCGGGTGGGCATCCAATATGTGGCATCGCACTCGCCCCGTTCTCACCGAGCGATACCGCACCATCGCTTTCGACAATCGCGGCGCAGGCCGAAGCGATGTTCCCCATGGCCCTTACTCCATCGCTTTGCTCGCCTCGGACGCCGCCGCCGTTCTTGACGCCTCGGGCGTTGAGCGCGCTCATGTTCTCGGCGTCTCTATGGGCGGCATGATCGCCCAGGAGTTCGCCCTTCAGTACCCGAAGCGTGTGCGCTCGCTAATTCTCGGCTGCACCGCCGCGGGCGGCCCTCGTGCCGTTCAAGCCGAGCCGGAAGCTATTCAATTATTGTTCCGCCGCGATCCCGATCCGGCCGTGCGCGCCAAAGCTGCCGTCCCTTTCATTTATGATTCCGGAACCCCGCGCGAACGCATCGATCAGGATCTAGCCGTCCTCCGCGAATGGTACCCGCACCCCGAAGGCTACACGGCCCAGTTGCAAGCCATCATGGCTTGGGAGGCCGACAGCCGCCTGACGCACATCACTGCCCCCACGCTTGTCATCCATGGCGAAAACGACCGTCTCGTCCCTGCGGCCAATGGGCGCTTGATCGCTGAACGTATCCCGGGCGCAGGTCTCGTCGTGCTCCCCAACGCAAGCCATATCTTCATGACCGACCAGCCAGCAGCAGCCCATCAAGCGTTCCTCGAACTCCTTTCCGCTCCGCATGAAAAACACTCCGCCATCGGCAAATCCTAGGCGTCCGGCTTTAGCGTATGATGGAAGGAGAATGAGCGAGACATCTCAAGTTCGGCGCGTGGCAGCCTTTATCTGCCTGGCTTTCGTGCTGCTCGCCGCATTGACGCCGAATGGAACTGGCCTGCCGCTTGTTATTCTCGTGGCTCACTGGGTTTTTGTCGCCCTTGCGCTAATCGTTTTCCTGCCGCACGTTGACAAGCAAACTCATCCGCTGCAGGTTCTGGCTCGAGCTCCCTTCTCGCCACGACCTCCTCCCGAGCGGTAACTCCTCGCTGCAACCGGCCGCCATGCGGCGGCCCCAGCCCTAAACGACTTACCAACACATACCGGCGAGTTGCGTTTACACGCAGCGTTAGCCCCGTCCCGTAGATGGCTGGAGGACGTCATGTCGGTAAAACGCAAATGGTTAAAGGCACTCTTGATGTTCATGCTTGCGGGTTCATCCTTCGCGGGTCCACTGAACCCCAAGGAGCTTGAGGACTTGTTGCACGTCATGAACGAAACGAGAATTGAATTCACCATCCCTGATGAAACACACAAGGGCGAGGGAAAGATCGATTAACAGCGAGGCGAATCCCCGGCTGCACTTAACGTTGCAAGCCGGAATGCTCTCGAAATAGCTTTTCCCGAGTTGCGGAACGCGCAGGTTTTCCTGCTGTGCTTTTCACGACCCACTTTGGCGGTTTCAAAAAAACGAAACGCACCGCAACCCCCAGCTGAGCCAGGACGCTGGCGCGAATCTCTCGCTCAATCGGAAGGGTGTCTTGCAGAGACTCGTGGCTCTCCACCTCGGCGACAACCGCAACGTCTTCGGTCCCAAGGTCCGAATTAAAAAGCCCAATGGCCACCACGCGGCCATCATGGATAGCGGGATGTCCCGAGACAATTTCCTCGACATCTTGCGGGTAGATATTTTCTCCGCCGACGATCAGCAAGTCCTTCTTGCGCCCCACCACGAAAAGTTCTCCATCGTGGAAAAACCCCAAATCTCCCGTACAGTACCAGCCGTCGGCCATCGCCTGCGCGGTCAGGTCCGGGCGATTGTAATAGCCCTCGAATAAGGAATCGCTTTTGATCAGGATTTCGCCGACACGGCCCGACGGCAATGTTTCGCCAGTTTCCGAGACGATGCGCGCTTCGCTTTGAGGAAGCAGCCGTCCCGAAGATGTGAATGAAATTGCATCAGGCCCAGCGGAGGAGGCTTCGTGAATGAATTGTTCGTTGCGAAAGCGAAAGGTGTCCGCGTAAATCTGACGCGGCCCTTCCGCAACGGACTGCGTAACCGCAAAAACATTCTCGGCCATCGCATAGGAACTCTGCAGCGCCTGGCGTTTAAGACCCTGCGAGGAGAACGCCTCGTAAAATTCATCCATGCTTTGTGTTTTGACCGGTTCCGAGCAATTTATGACTGCCCGGATTGAGGACAAATCGTACTGCGACCGGCTGCCCTCTGGCGTGCGCCTCGGAACAAACTGAAACGCAAAGTTCGGCAGCCATGTCATTGTGCATCGGTAATCGTGGATGAGTTTCAACATCGTCTCAGGGCGTTGCACCCACTCCCCGGGCGCCTGCATTACGACGGAAAGATGACACACCATGGGCAGCATGAAGCAGGCAATCAAACCCATGTCATGGTATAGCGGCAGCCAGCTATAGATGCAATCGGCGGCACTGATTTTCAAAGTTTCCGAAAGATGGTCCAATTGCCGCAAAACCGCAGCATGCGATAAAGCTACCCCCTTCTGTAAGCCTGTAGTGCCCGAGGAATGCTGTATGAACGCCAGGTCTTGTGAGTGGATGGATCGGTCGGCAGCGTCAAGCTCTCCAGCGGATTCGGCCGAGCCTGGAAAGCGCAGAAGTTTGGTTTTGCCGGTCCGCGAAACACTCCCAAGCAACTCCTGCGGAAAATTGGCATCCACAATGACAATAGGCGCGCGCAGATTGGCTGTCACGCCTTTTAGGCCGGAACGGTATTTTTCGGGTTCTACTTTGGGATTCGGATAGCCAAGAATGGCAGGCACCGCGCCCAACATCATCGAGCCAACAAAGGCGATCATTAACTCGATACCTTGCGGCATGACAAGTACAATCCGATCGCCGCAACGCACTCCCTGATGTTTCAAGAAGGAAGCCTGTCCGCCTGCCCGGCGCCGAAATTCCCCGAACGTCACTTCCGAATGTTCATTTTCGTCATGCCATTCAAGCACAAAGAGGCGGTCATCAGGCGCCGACTCCAGCGCATCAATTAAAGTGCGGTATCCGGCTTCAACGATGCCCATTGGTTTATCAAGTTGATTGTGCACGAAGGGAGGCGGAAAAACGAATCATCAACACGCGTAGCGCAGAGCGTATCCGGTACGTGCCTGCTCTGGAACGTCGCGTCTGAGATTTCATTGTGTCCGTCCAGGGCATCGGACAAAATCGTCTTGGACAGGGACCTGCGGGTCCCTCTGCCACTGTAACGAGAGTTCTTTCGTTTCAAACGATCAGGCATGCTATTTAATTCATTGCCATTTCTTTTTGTGTTTCTTCCGGCTGTTCTGATCGGCTTCCAACTCCTGGGCCGTTTCGGGAGAATCGCAGCAATCGGCTGGCTGGCGGGCGCCTCGCTCGTTTTCTACGCCTATTGGAACAAAGCCTTCCTGCTGCTTTTGCTCGGCTCCATCGTATTCAATTTCCTTTGTGCGCAGGCGATTGCACGGGTCTCCTCGGGTTCGCGCTTGGGGCGATCTTTTCTGTGGGCGGGTGTAACCGGAAACCTGTCTCTACTCTGCTTCTACAAATATTGGTTTCCACTGCTCAACTCACTGGGCTCCTTGACGCGGCCCGAGCATTACTTCGGAACGGTGATGCTCCCTCTAGGGATATCCTTTTTTACTCTAACGCAGATCGCCTATCTCGTTGATTTGCAGCAGGGTGAGGCGAGTTCGCTCAGTTTTCTCGACCATCTCTTTTTTGTGGGTTTCTTTCCGCACCTGATTGCCGGGCCGATCCTCCACCACCGCGAATTCATGCCGCAGGTCACCAAGGTTCGCAATTACCGACTGAATTGGGAAGATCTAGCCGTGGGCTCTACGTGGTTCGTGATGGGCCTTTTTAAGAAAGTTGTCATTGCGGACCAGATCGCGGCAAGCGCAGATTTCCTGTTTGCAAGCCCGGCCGGCCAGCCTTTACTAAAGGTATGGTGCGGCGTCTTGAGTTATGCCATGCAGCTTTATTTTGATTTCTCTGGATACTCGGACATGGCCATCGGCTTGGCCAGGATGTTCTCTTTGCGCTTCCCGATGAATTTCAATTCACCGTACAAGGCCAAGAGCATCATCGAATTCTGGCAGCGGTGGCACATGACGCTCACGAATTTCCTGATGCTGTATGTCTACAACCCGATGGCCCTGGCGATCAATCGGCAACGCATCGCGGCCGGCCAGACCATTGGGCGAAAAGCAGTGCTCACCTCGGAAGGATTCCTGCGCATCATCTGCCTCCCGACGCTAGTCACCATGGTAATTGCAGGGATCTGGCATGGAGCAGGAAGGCAATTTCTGGCGTTCGGGCTGCTGCATGGAGTATTTATCTGCCTCAATCACGCCTGGAGGACATTTGGCCCGAGGTGGAACGCTAGCTTTGCCAACACGCGGGTGGGTGCAGCAGCCAGCGTCCTGCTCACTTTTGTCGCGGTAGTGTCGGCGCAGATTTTCTTTCGAGCTGATTCAGTGCAGGATGCCTTTGCCGTGTTGCGCGGCGCAATCGGTGCAAACGGAATTGGCCAGGTCCCTCATGCGGCTTCCGATCTGCTGCCCTGGGCTGTTTTGTCCCTGCTCTTTGCAGTGATTTGGTGGGCGCCGAACACACAAGAGATTTTGGGACAATTTACAGGTGAAGAAGCCACACAAACGATGAGATCCAGCGTTTCCCGGCTATTTCTATGGCGGCCAACCTGGAGTTGGAGTCTTTTGATCGGTGCATCGCTGTTCGCCTCCTTCGTGCTAATGAAGTCGGCTTCACGCTTCCTATATTTCCAATTTTGAGCGTAGGCAAACGTAAAGCTCTTACTCGCCCAACATTCTCGCGATATCCGCGGCTACATGGGCGGAATTCAGTGCGGCGCCTTCACGGGTGAAGTGGTTTTTCTCGTTGAACATTCCAATACTGAACCGTTGCAACGGGTTATCTGCAAGAGGAGCGATTTTCTCCGCGTAATAATCGTACGAATTGTCGCACTCCGGCTGCGGCGCGACATAAACCAGGACACGAGTTCCTCCCACAGAGTACCTCTTCCGCAGACCTTGAATCCAAAGAGGGTCTGGTGATTTCTCTTCCAGGTCTCCTAGGCAATGCACAAGCGGCGGCCTGGGCGCGGTGAACAGTCCCTGCGTAGCTTGTATCTCCGCCCAGGAACGATCGTATGTTCCCCCAGTCCAATCCTTCTCGAAGAGCGCCGTCCGAAGAATGAATTCCGAAAACTCGAGTGCCTGCATCGGATGCCGCGCAAACAGCTTGAACGTCTGCAGATCAAGCCTATGCCTGATGAGCTGCAGCGCTCCCTCCTCGTATAACCGGCCGTTTGAATTCATGGGCGAAAAATCCGGTGCCGCAAATTGAAAGATCAAAAACTTCGGCCGGGCATTGTTTTGGAGATAGGAATCCAGGGCAAAGGCGCCCGCGATGGCCAACGCGGTGTTGGGCTGAGCGATATTGCAGGTTCGCAGGGCCGTCGCTGTTCGAATAACTTGTGGAGACAATCCCGTCAACGCAGAAGAATCTCCGTAGATAATCACCTCGCAGTGTGTGTTTTGCAGCGTGAAGGGATAATCCGAGATTGCCAGATAGGAATTCTTTTGATGTCGGACGTACCAGAAAGATCTGGCGATGAAGAAAGACGCAGCGACGGCGATCACTGGGACCATGGCGATCGAAAGGCAGTAAAACTTGTAGGCCTTCCGTGACGGGGAGGAAAGCGGAGGCGGCGACACCGTGGAAATCGGTTGTCCTGCATCCTGAGTTGAGGGAATGTTGCCAGGATCTGCTGTCACGGGTCAGCCACGGCTCGGCAGCTTCGCGAGAATCAGATCCACGAAACCTCGCACGCTTTGCAATGTCTGGAGTTCCGCCGTTCGAAACCTTACCGCGAATTCCTTCTCGATGGCCGCAATCAGACTGGCATTGCTGAAAGAATCCCATCCGGCGATATCGGACTGCGAGGTCTCCGGGCGTAGAACGATTGTTCCATCCTCGAAAATCTGATGAAAGATGGCCGTCAGCTTGGCGTAGATTTCCTGGTCCGTAATCGACGAATTGGAATTTGAGGCTGTCATCTGAACTTGCTCAGCATCCGGGCTTAACCATACTGTCGACGGCCAAGAATGCACATCAATGCATAAAAACGATAATACAGTTCTTTGGCGTTGATTTTTGGGCAGCGAAAAGGCTCTTGCTCGGTTTGCAAAGGGAGGGGGTTTGCCGGATTGCAGTAGTTTACATTAGACAATGGACGGGCCGCGGTTTGTTTCCGCTCTTTCATTACTTGGGTTTTGGCACGAATTCGTAACCGACGCCGCGAACCGTGAGCAAGTGAACTGGCTTGGACGGATCTCGCTCTATATACTTTCGCAGTCGCACGATGAAATTGTCGATCGCCCGCGTGTCCGTGTCCTCGTGTAAATTCCAGACTTCTTCAAGAATCGCTTTGCGCGACACCGGATGCCCGCTGTTATTAATCAAGAAGCGGAAAAGGTCCGTCTCCATCAGCGTAAGCTGTATGGTCTTGTGTCCGGAATGCAGGCGAAGATTCTGGAAGTCGATCAGCTTGTTCCCGAAGCTATAAGTTTCCGCCGATCCAGCATCGGGCCGAACGGACTTTGCGCTGGGCGTACTGGAGTCCTGCGACCATTTTTTCCGGCGCAACAGGCTCTCAATCCGCGCCAGGAGTATGGCCAGGTTGAACGGTTTTGGCAGATAGTCGTCCGCGCCGGATTCGAATCCCTTGAGCACATCCTCCGGACGTCCCCTCGCCGTTAGCATGAGCAGCGGGATGTAGTGCTTCGCTTCGCGCAGCTCGCGCGCCACGGAGAATCCGTCCTTGCCCGGCAGCATGACGTCGAGCACAAGCGCATCAAAATTGTCGCGTTGCTTCAGCAGGCGCTTGATCGCCTCTTCGCCATTATCGAGTACCTCGACGGAATGATGTTCCGCTTCGAGATTGAAGCGCAGTCCTTGGGCGAGGTGCCCTTCATCTTCGACGATGAGTATCCGACTCATACGCGATATACCCTGGGCAGTCGGAACGTAAAGGTGCTGCCCCGGCCTTCTCCTTCACTTTCCGCGGACACATCCCCCCCATGCCTTCGTGCCACCGCTCTCACAATAAAGAGTCCCAGTCCAGTTCCTTTCACGCGCCCGGTCAAGGGGTTTGGCGCCCGGTAGAAGCGCTTGAATATGCGCTTCAGCTCCTTGCGTGGTATGCCGATTCCGTGATCGCTCACGCGCAACCAGACGGTATCGATATTGGGCGTCAGGATCTCCACGACAATATCCTTTTTCTCCCCCGAGTACTTGATAGCGTTTTCAAAGAGATTGAAGACCGCGGTGCGCAGTTCCTCAGCGTTCCCCATCACCGTGATGCCATGGGGTGGCTCGGTGCGAAAATGCAATGCTTCCGGAGGCAGGTGTTGGCGCAAGGACGCCAGTTCAAGCATATCGCGGGCGACCTTCGCGAAGTCCACTTCTTCCCAGTTCTCACGGACACTTTGTTGCCGGACCTGGCTGGCATTGAGTACTTGCTCGACAGTGCCCAACAGGCGGTCCGTGTCTTCGAGCATAATGCGATAGAATTCTCGCTTTTTGGTTTCGTCGAGTGGCCGGCTTTCGAGAGTCTCCAGGTACAGCCGAATCGATGCGATGGGCGTCTTCAGTTCGTGGGTGACGGCGTTTAGGAAACTGTCCTGCTGTTCGTTTCTTCGGATTTCACGCACCAGGAAAACAGTATTGACAACCAGACCCGCGATGATGAGACCGAAAAAAATGACCCCGAGGACAAGTGGCACAACTTGACGCCAGTTAAGGACGATCCAACTGACATTGACCACCACCGTCAAGGCGACCAGGCAAGCGCCCAGTGTGATGAAAAACGCCATTGCTTTTGTGCGGCTGGTAATTCGCATGGGGATGGCCGCTCAGATGATAATGGAGAACGAGGTCACAAAACAAAACCGGCGCGAATCCGCGCCGGTGGTTAGAGCACTTTCCAAGAAACGGTGATCAAACACTGCTCAGTCGCCGGAGACTCTTGGTTGCAATCTGGTGAGCTTGCCAACCTCGGCGGGGATTACAACGTGTGTTTTCCTCCCGGGCCTGAGCGACGGAACTTTGATGTCCCATGCCAGGCCGAGCGTTCGCAACGCCACGATTCCATACCAGTTCAAGTCAATCTCATACCAGGCAATACCGTGCCGCGCAGATTGCGGCGAGGCGTGGTGATTGTTGTGCCAGCCCTCCCCGAAAGTCAGGATGGCAACCCAAAAGCTGTTCGTTGAATCATCGCCGGTGAGGAAGCGCTGCGAACCCCACATGTGGGTGGCGGAGTTCACAAGCCAGGTGGCGTGCAGACCGACGGTGGTGCGCAAAAAGAGGCCCCAAAGGAGGAAGGGCCATCCACCGATGGCAAAAAGCGCCACGCCCAGGATGCCTATGGGAACCCAGTGCCACTTGCTGATCCACACCATGAATTTGTCTTTGCGAAGTTCGGGGACAAAGGGGAGCAACTCTCCTGAAGAGTTGTGCATGGCCTTGCCTGTCATAATCCAGCCCATATGAGCCCACAAGCCGCCCTCCCGCGGAGAATGCGGATCGCCTTCCTTGTCCGTATTTTGATGGTGGACGCGGTGAGTTGCAACCCAGGCTATGGGGCCGCCTTCGAGAGCCAGCGTGCCGCACACGGTCAGGAAGTATTCCATCCATTTCGGAGTCTTGTAGCCGCGGTGCGTCAGAAGCCGGTGATAGCCCATCCCGATGCCGAGACTTCCGGAAATCCACCAAAGCACACACGCGAGTACTAAAGCTTTCCAGGTGAAGAAAAACAGTGCCGCAATGGCCCCAATGTGGAATCCACCCATAAAAAAGACCGTGATCCAATTGACCGGCTCGGTGAAGCTTCTGTCGCGCTTGATGATGCTCATGGGTATCCGTAGTCCTTAAACCGAATTTGTTGACTCTGCTTACAACCGTAGCATGTGAGGAGGGAGGGCTTTGTAATACTTGTGTAATCTCCGCCGCAAGGTTTCGGAGATACAAATGGGACCTCCGGTCAGTGTCCGGCTTTCAAGAATCCTGTACCAAGGGTCAGGTAGAGCCAGGAATCATGATCGAGAGGACGGCATAATTGCTAGACAAACAGTCGCAGAAGGTTGCGAAAGATTGGAACTGCGGCTGTGCCATGTCTGCGCCCCAAGGGCCAACAATCCAGGGAAACACTCCAGAACGTAACGAGGCTCGCAAGTCTGCATCTGTGTCAGGAACGCGGTGCGGATCACAATGAATGCCACGATCAGAGCTATTCCGGGGCTCTCCCGCCAGTGCCTGACGCCGGCTAGTGCCAGCCCCGCATAGAGAAAGTTTAGAAGTGCAAGTCCCAGCGTGACTTCGAAATCGGTTGGATTTCGATGCCAACTATCAGCCGGTGGCCAAAGTCTTCCAGAGTATGGAAGCAACGTGATTCTCGGCGTAAACCACATGGCCGCAGATCGTTCGATGGGAATCCAGACATAAGTCCGCAGAGGATGCCGCTTGGTGCGCTCTCGTGCCAGTTTTTCGAACTCCATGTCCGTTTCAAGCGCCATGCCGTGCTCGCGATTGTAGCGTTCGATCAGGGAGGTAACCCGGGTCCGTTCTTCGGGTGAATCATAAGCGTAGGAAGGGAGATCGTTCGTAGCGATCGGGCTGGAGGGCAGCTTCCAGGTAAAAAGATACGCATCGCGGAAACGAAACATCCAGGTTTTTGTCCACGCGAAAAATCCCGTGGGCATGACGTCGCCATACGTTTCCGCGTAGCGCGGCGCGAGGAACTGGACTCGTCCAAACATGTGCGCATTGCGCGCGGCCCACGGCGCCAACGGCAACAGCAATCCGGCGCCCATCCAGAGCGTTGCGAGCATCAGTTTTTCCCAATTCGGCGGCCGCCACCAGCGCAGCCAAAGCACGAGCACGACTGCCACGAGGAGCAGCGGTGTTTCAGGTCGCACAAGTGTGCCGAGGCCCACGACGAGCCCCCCGAAGAACCAAATTCGAACCGATCGGGATAGATCGCTTCTCGTTCGAATGAGATCAAGTTGACAGGCAGAAGGGGCCAGAAAAATCAAGATCGCCAGTGTGGTCAGAAAAGTAGCGAGAACTTCCGTGAGCAGCGCGGCCGAGTAATTTGCCGTAAACGGGCAAAGGACCGCGAGCCATAGCGCCGTGATGATAATTCGGCTACGAACTGGTTCGCTGGCACGGCCAGCCAGCCTCGCGGCAATGCACGCAGCTAGAACGCACGCAGCAAGATCAACGAACGCCTGAACCGCCAGTACCGCGTTTCTGCCAGGGCCGGCGACAGAATAAATGATCGCCAGGAATCCGGGATATCCCGGCATGCGCACGTCGGAGGAAACCAATTGTCCGTGCGAGAAAAAACCGTAAACGCCATGATAGAGCCAATTCCGCGCGAGTTCTTCATAGTAGGGCGTGTCTCCGGATGAAAAAGGGAAGCGCCAGACAAAGAAAAGCCGCAGCCCCAATCCAGCCAGTAAGGCAGGAAACAAGTGCTTGTAGAAAGGTTTCGTCAACATCTTTGAAAGCTGGCATCCATCGCATCTCTGAGATTCAGCCATTCACGATAGAAATACAAGGTTTCCTGGCGAGGACCGCATTTGGAGATAAGCGGTGGGGCGACGAGGCCTGTGTTCCATGCATCAAACCTTGAAGTACAATGAGAGAAGAAGGATGGAAGGAGAGCGCGAGGGATGCCGGCAATGACCATCGAAACAACTAGAATTCGAGGCGCGGGGCTAGGGAGGCGGGCGCTATTGGTTTTCACGCTTGCTTTGCTGCCTTTGGCGTCCGTCCTGACGATTGCCCCCAGCGCTCTTGGCCAGTCAAGCTCAGGCCCGCAGGAAGGTTCCTCGCACATCACCAATGAACCGCCCGCCATGCCCGTGGAACAGATCATCCAAAGATTTGCCGAGGGCGAGGAAGCCTTCAAGAAGGAACGGGACAATTTCACGTACTCGCAGAAAGTTCTGATGCAGGAATTGGACGAAGATGGCCAGCCCGATGGCGAATTTCGCGTTGAGAGCGACGTTATCTTCACCCCCGACGGCAAGCGCATCGAACACGTCACCTTTGCTCCGCTGCAAACCCTTAAACGGATCATTCTCACTCAACAAGACAAGGATGACCTTGAGAACGTTCAACCCTTTGTGCTCACGACCGTGGAACTCCCCAAGTACGACATCAAATATGTTGGCCGCGAGCAGATTGATGAGATTGGCACCTATGTTTTTGACGTGTCACCTAAGAAAGTTGAGAAAGGTAAGAGGTATTTTCAAGGCCGCGTCTGGGTGGAAGACCGGGACATGCAAATCGTCAAGACCTTCGGCCAGGGTGTCGGCTTCAAGAAGAAGAGTGAAGACAGCGCCTATCCGCGCTTCGAAACCTTTCGCGAAAACATTGAAGGGCATTTCTGGTTTCCTACCTACACCCGGGCGAACGACACACTCCACTTCAAGACCAGTGACGTACGCATTCGAATGACTGTCAAGTACGAAAACTACAAGCGCTTCGGTTCAACCATTAAAATCGGCAAGCCCACGTCTGTGGATCCGGAAAAGCCTTAGGCGGAACGAACCGCCGGCGGTTTAGTGCCTGCTCAGCCACACCAGCGTCACTCCAATGCAAACGATCAGCACTCCGATCCAGCGCTGTCTGCTGATCCTTTCGTGCAGGAACAGCATGGCGCCAAAAGCCCCCGCCGCGTAGCTCAGTGCCGTCACCGGCACCACGAAACTTACATTTTCAATGGACAGCATGGCCAGCAGCGCGAAAAATGCCAGCGTCATCATTGCAATTCCAATCCACATCCAGCCCACCCGAATCGCCCGCAGGACGAACTGAAAAAGCGCCGCCGGTCTGAAGTCGTGTACCTCGCCCACCACTTTCATGGCGCGCGAAACGCATAGCTCACCGCCCGTTCCTGCAGCAACAATGACGAAGAGAAAAAGAAATTCGAGCACGCTTATGTTTTCTCCGTGGTCCGCGGGTGGGTATGGCCGACAACAAAAACGCCCACGCAAATAACGATAATGCCGGCCCATCGCAAAGGATTCACCGATTCTCCCAACAGGAAATAGCCCAGAACGGCTACCACCGCGTACGAAAACGAAGAGGCCGGCTGCACGTAACTATAGTCCGCCCACGTAAGCACCAGCATGTAAGCAACAAAAAAGGCAAGCAAACAGGCAATCCCCATCCAGATATAGCCCGAACTGATGACGCTTACAAAAACGCGACCAATGTTTCCAGGCGCCCAGTCTTTCGCCGAACCAATACCCTTCATCCCCCTGCCCAGCAGGACGTTGCCGAGGGGTGCGAATAAAACAATGAGGAAAATCAAGACGTAAGTTTTGAAGTGCAGGCCCGGAGAGTCTTTCATGCGATCGGTGGTTTACCCCTTGTACTTTTTGCGAGAAGAATATGCTCCCAGGCCCTCAGCGCGCGCATTCGAATCCATCCTAGCCAGCAAGCCCGTCGAAAGCCGAGCTAGCCGGGTACAATGCTTTTGAAATGTGGCGCAATGTTTATCTTACTTGATGTTCCCTCAGGGCCCAAGCACGGCGCTGCTAAATATTCTGCTTTTTGCTATTCTTTTCGCGAGAGCGGCCTGTCATTGCCTAGTAGTTGAAGAACGGGAATGGCATAACCGCGGCGCGAGAGGTGCGACAATTTCCAGGCCCGCTCAATACTTGATTCTTATTTTCGCTGCCACACCTTTCATCTACTATCTCCTGGTTCTGTACAGCACTCGGCGTTTTTTCCTCCATCCGAGTGATCGTTTAGCGAAGAACTCTGACTTCACTCCTCCCGTCAGCAACCTCAAGCCGGTCCGCGGCCTGGATCCCGAAGCCTACGAAAACTTTGCCAGCTATTGCCGCCAGGACTATCCGGACTACGAGCTCATTTTCTGCGTGGGCGATGAGCAGGATCCTTCCGTACCGGTTCTCAAAAAACTGAAACGTGATTTTCCCGAACGCCCCATTCGAATCCTGTTTGGGTCGGGCCGCAACGCCATCAACGACAAAGTCGCCAAGCTGGTCCGCATGGTGAATGAAGCGCAGCACGAAGTTCTGGTGATCAACGACAGTGATGTGCGCGTCGAACCCGACTATCTGCGCACGGTCGTCGCGCCTCTGCGCAATCCGAAAGTTGGCGGTGTGACGTGTCTTTACGTGTCCACTCAGGACAAAACCTTTCCGCAACATCTTCAATCCATCGGTATGATCTCCGATTTTTATCCCGGCATCTTCGTCGCTCGCCAATTAGATGGAATCAAGTTCGCCTTTGGGCAGACGATTGTCACCACTCGCTCGCACCTGGCCGGCTTCGGCGGCTATGAAACCATCGAGAACAAGCCCGCGGATGACCTTCTGGTCGGGCGGCGGATTGCCGAACAGGGCTTCGAAGTCCACTTGCTACCCTACGCCGTAAAAACCGTCCCAGACTACGACTCCATGCGCGATCTTTTCATCAAGCGCCTTCGCTGGATGACCGTCATGCGCCACATGCGTCCCTGGGGGCACTTGGGCCTTGTTTTCACGCAAGGGTTGCCGTGGTGTCTGGTTGTGGCCCTTGCGATTCCCTCAATCCGAATTGCTCTCGCGTATCTCGCCACGTATCTTGGATTCCGTTTGGTGATGACCTGGCTCGTCGGCATCTGGGGCCTGAAGCAGCGAGGCCTCTGGAAGCAAATGCCCCTTATCATCGTCTGGGATGCCACCGCGTTCGTTATCTGGCTGCTCACCTTCGGGCGCAAAAACATCCGCTGGCGCAATGTGGACTACCGGATTCGGGATGGCATGCTTGTGCCCGTTGCCCCGAATCCCGCTCAGAATTCTGCACGTTGAATTCGGTCGCGACAATCGAATGGCTAGGCGAAGTGTACTCCGGCGAACCGGCGCGAAGGGCGAAGTAATTTGAGTCGAAAGGAATCATGGGTGTGAAAATCGCTGTAGTGGGCGCGGGAATTTACGGCACGACCGCAGCCATCCGGCTGGCCGAACAGCGCCACGACGTGCATCTCTTCGATCCGCTCGGCGTCATGCACGCCGCCTCCGCAATCAACCAATACCGCGTCCACGCCGGCTACCACTACCCGCGCAGCCCGGAAACCATCCAGGAAACGCAGGAAGCCCGCGCGGAGTTCATCAAAGCGTTCGAACCCGCCATCGTTCGAAACAGCCGGCACTTTTACGCCATCCCCAAAAAAGATTCTCGCACTCCGCCCGATCTCTACGAAAAGGGGATGAATGAGCACGGCCTTCCCCTGAAGCCCTGCCGCCCCGAGTGGATGAACTTCGATTTCATTGACCGCTGTTACGAGGTCCAGGAGCACATCTACGATCCGGATGTTTTGCGAACGCTGGTGGAAAGCCGCATCGAGGCGCTCGGCATTCCATTCGAACGGAAATTCTTTACGTCGGACATGCGGAAGAATTTTGATTTCGTCATCTGGGCCACCTACGGAATGGGACCCAGCCGCCGCGTATTCAAAATTGCAAAATTCCAGGTCGCCGAGAAAATGCTAATCGAACTCCCCTCGTCGCTTCGGCATATAGCTCTGGTGGTCGTCGATGGTCCGTTCACCGCCTTCGACCCCTACGGCAGTTCGTCAAAGTCACTTTTCGGCTCGGCGAAAAACACCAACCACTGGACCACCACCGACCCCGAAGAACCCGTCCCCGAGCCTTATGCCGGAATCCTCAACGAACCCAACTTCCGGCCGGTGCCATTCACGCGTTTTGAAGCCATGCGAAAAGATTGCTGCGATTCGATTCCCCGCGCGAAAGACGCAGTGTATCTGGGTTCGCGGTTCACCATCCGCGTGGTGGAAGACAATCCCGAGCACGATCGCAGAATCCTCTATGTGCAGGACGGTGCACCCGGAGAGATCCATATTTTTTCTGGCAAAGTCGTCAGCGCGGTGAAGGCCGCGAGGCTGGTCTGCGAGAGGATCGCTGCCCATGGCTGAAGGGCCCGCTTACATCATTCTTGGCCGCGGCCGCTGGGCCCACAAGATGCTGCCGATCATCGCCGCCGAAGGCAGAATGGTCTCCACGATCGCGGAAACCAGGCAGGCGCCTTCAGAGAACGATGCCGCTTATGTTTCGCGCCTTGCCGAAGCAATGAAGTCCAGCTCCGCGCAAATTGCCTGGCTTTGCGTTTTGCCGGGCCCTCATGTGCCGCTGATGATCCAGGCCGCCGTCGAAGCTGGTTTGCATGTCGTGGTTGAAAAGCCCTGGTATGGCTCCTCGGAAGTGACCCAGCAATTGCAGACGCTCGCGCATAGCAAAAGGCGGCTACTCGCCATTGATTTTGAATATCTGCTACTCGATGAAGTAGAAACGTGGCGGCGCGATTTTCATCCCAGTGCTGGATTGCAGCTTGGCGGCCGTTTCTTTCTGAGCCGAGCGGATCAAACAGGGATTTCTCCTCTCGACAATCTCGGTTGCCACATGCTGGCCATTCGCGAGTATGCCGTGCCTTCCTCGGAAATTTCCGAAATCCGTTGCGGCTACGAACTTCCCGACGAACGCCTCATCTGGATCGAACGGGGCGGCCGGAGACTTTCTTCCATCGACTTGCTTGTGCACGGCCAGCCCATCATCCAGCGCTTCATCAAAAAAGTAGAGGCCGCGCTGGACGGCGCGGCCTTTCCTTTCGATCTTGATTTTGCCCTGCGCGTCGCGAACCAGCTCAACGCTTACAAGGCCCGAGGCCCGCTTTAGAGATTTACGCCTTCTTCGCCTTTACCTCAGCGCGCGTTTCCGGTCCGGAAGTTTTCGCTGGCATGCTCATTTGAATGCGCCGATCGTTCTTGGGCTCTCGCCAGTTGACTTGCGGCAGCATCAGGGATGCATCCACTCGGTCGCGGTACTTCATCGCGATATTCATCAGCGAATCCAGCAGCGAATCCGAGAGCTGGTGTGGCTGCAAGCCCAGGTCGATGAGCTTGGAATGCTTCGCGTTGTAGTAGTGCTGCTCGGCTTCGACGCGGGGATCGGGAATGTGATCAATCTCGACCGTAATGCCCATTTTTCTCGCGGCGGCTTCCACCAGATGGGCCAGGTCCATGATCGAGAATTGTTCTGTGAATTGGTTATAAACGCGGCACTCGCCTTTCCCCGCGGGATTGTGGCATGCAATTTCAACGCACCGTACGGTGTCGCGAATATCAAGGAACCCGCGCGTTTGCCCGCCCTTGCCGTACACGGTGAGCGGCTGCCCGATGGCGGCTTGCACGCAGAAGCGATTGAGCACCGTGCCAAACACGTCGTCATAGTCGAAGCGATTGATCAGCGCTTCATCGAGAGCGGCCTCGTCCGTCATCGTCCCGTAAACCACGCCCTGATTCAGGTCCGTCGCCCGAATGCCCCAGATCTTGCACGCGAACATCATGTTGTGGCTGTCATGCACCTTGGAAAGGTGATAGAAAGAGCCCGGCTGCTTCGGGAAGGGCACCGTATCCCTGCGGCCGTTGTGCTCGATGGTGATGTAGCCTTCTTCGATGTCAATGTTGGGCGTCCCATACTCGCCCATGGTTCCCAGTTTGATCAGATGACAATCCGGCAGGAATTCGCGGATCGCGAATAGAACATTCAACGTTCCCACGACGTTGTTCACTTGCGTGAACACCGCGTGCTTCCGGTCGATCATCGAATACGGAGCGGATCGTTGCTCCGCGAAATGCACCACCGCCTCCGGTTCGAATGACTTGAACGTCGTAGCCAGAAAATCATAATCGGCCACGTCGCCCACAAAAATCTCAATGGTCTTGCCCGTCAGGTTCTGCCACACCCGCACGCGATCCGTCAGCGGACGGATGGGCGTCAGCGTTTGCGCGCCTAGTTCGTGATCCCACTGGCGGCGCATGAAATTATCAACGATCGCAACCGAGTGGCCCTTCTGCGACAAATACAGCGCTGTCGCCCAACCGCAATAGCCGTCGGCACCGAGCACGGCAATCTTCATGAACCCTCCTAAGGTAAATCTCTTTCGTAGTGCCCCGGCCCAATCGCCTTGCGAGTGCTTGTTCCGTATTCCTGAAACTCGGGAAATAGAAACGCGGGGAAAACTCAAATTGCTTGCAGGTTAAAATTCTCGCCTGTCTGCCAGTGGCATTGCAAGCGCGATTTTGGCCGTTGCTGACAAATCGGGTATCCCCCGCATCGGGCCTGCACCCTCCAGGGAATGGTTCGTGAGCAGGACTTTGCCTCCTCCGGATGCAACGATATCGAGATGCTCCTGCCCAACCAGCGCCTCGAATTGCGGGAGTCTCGCCCTGTAGGCCACCAGGTAACAGCGTTGCGGGGCAAGCCACATGTTCTTGAACCTGGTGTCGTCAATGAACACGTCCGGAGCGCCCGGCGCATAGGAGCCGTATTCGAGATTGAAGATGCGTCCATTCAGGATCAGTGCGTCGCGGTTCGCATAGAACGTGACAGAGGACCAGGTCCAGTAGTTTCGGTCCACGACCAATCTACCCCCTGGGGACCTGAGCAGTGCCTCTGCAAGCGTCCGCGACGACAGAAAGGGATCGAACACCACCATCGCCAGCCGCGCCGCGTGGAAGAAAACCACCATCATCAGGGCAGCAACCAGAAAGGATTTTGAACCCTTCGCGAGAACGATTCCCAGACCTCCGCCGAGAAATGCAATCGCCGCTATCACCAACGGGAATCGCAGGTAAGCAAACGAATCAAACGTAAGATCCATCATGTGACCGAGCGAAAGGGTGTAGGCGCTAGGATGATGGCCAAGCGCCGAAGAAATATCTCCCGGCGCGGGAACATTGCGTACGAGAAAGAAAATCGTAATGCACGCCAGCCCGGCGCAAGCGACGATTCCCGCAAGCGTAAGGGTCCCGCGCCGGATCCAATTCCCGCCCATCGCCATCGCCGAACCCAGAAGCAACGCCAGAGCGGGGTAGCAGGGCATCGAGTAATACTCTTGCGTCGTAGAAAACGTGAAGAAAATCAGTATGAATCCGACCCAGCAAAGCGCCAGCATCCTGGTCTTTCCGGCGCGGTCCAGCGGCTTGTAAGAAAGTTTAGCGATCACTGGAAAATAGACGCTCCACGGAAATAGCCACAGAAAATGAAACAGCCAAAACCAGATCCGGGGAACCGTGTTGTAATCGCGCGGGTACCGCAGATTCAGAAATCGAAGCACCTGCTCATTAATAAAATAAAACCAGAGAAACCCATGGTATTCGCCGGGGCCGCTGTGGAAGGACAAGGAAAAGTACGGCGGATTGCGAATCGCCGCCAAAACATGCCACGGCGCCGCAATCAGCATAGCAATCAGAAAACCGCTGATGGGACGCAGCCGTGTCCACGTTCGCGCGGAGAAAAACTGTTTTGTAAAAAAAAGATAAATGACCGCCACTGCCACCGGGAAAACCGCTCCCACCAAACTCTTCAAGAGCACCCCAACTCCCATGCTGGCAGCAAGCAGGAACGCCCAAAGCCGCGGGTGCGGCTCTTCCTCGTCAAGAGCTCGAAGAAACGCCCACATGGCCAAAGCAATCGTGAGCGTCAGCGTGACATCAGGAATGACGATCCTCGTAAAAAGAAAGAGCCCGACGCAAGTGGCTATGCACAATCCCGCGTAAAACCCTGCCTTGCGTCCGAACGCCCAAATCCCAAACGCCGCTGTCAGGCAAGCAAGCCCCATCGCCGAAAGCGCAAAAGGAACTCTTGCCGCCCAGTCATGAATGCCGAAGATCTTGAAAAAGACGGCCATCGGCCAATAGAACATCGCCGGTTTCTCGAGAAAAGCGACGCCATCGGCGCGTGGAGTGACCCAGTCCCCCGAAGTCACCATGTTTCTGGAGATTTGCGCCACCGCCGCATCAACATCGTCCATCAGTGATGGCGGTGATGCCGAACATCCAAGGTAGATGGCTCCGGATATCAGAGCAACGATCAGGTATAGGAGCCAGCTTTTACTTGTAAAACCGTTTGCGGCGTCGTGCCCGACGTCGCTTGTATTCGCCATCGTTTCATCCATTGAAAAAGGATCATCAAGCCCCACAGGTGATATCCCAGGTTGGCTTTTCTTTCCAGGTGTTTTGCCACCAGTCCGTCTATGAACTCTTTCCGGAACAGCGAACCATATTCCGCGGTTCCCTCGCGCAGCGAATCCAGCAGCATCTCCCGCAACGGTCCGCGCAGCCATTCGTGCGCGGGAATGTCGAATCCCGTTTTCTTTCCTGCAATGATGGACGCGGGCAGCTTGTCTTTTCGCAATTCGCTCAAAACAAGCTTCTGCTGCGCCCCGCGAATCTTCAGCCGCGCCGGCAGTTTCGCTGCGAATTCCACAATGCGATGGTCCAGAAAGGGAGGACGCACTTCGACCGAATGCGCCATGCTCATGCGGTCGCTTTTCACCAAAATGTCGTCCGCCAGGTAGTATTTCTGGTCAAACCACAAGAAGCGCGCCAGGGCGTCGCTAGTTTGCGGCAACGCGTCCACTTCAGCCAACAAACGATAAAAATCGCCGGTCGGAGGTTGCTTCAGGAGTGCCTGCTTTTCCTCATCCCAGAAAGTCCCATTCCAATACACGTGCGCTTGGCTCGGCGGCAACAGACTGCCCTTCAGGAACCGCTTCACTTTGTACTCGAAGCTGATCTTTTCATCGGAAACAGGCAAATGTTGTGCGCCGGCCAGCGCCATTTGCAAAATGCCCCGTGGCGCCAGCCTGGCCCATTTGGCAAGCAGGTCCGCTCGGCAGGTGATGTATCCGCCAAACAATTCGTCCGCGCCTTCGCCGCTAAGCGCCACGGTCGTTTTTGTTTTGCACAGTTTCGAAAGAAACCATACCGGCAAGGACCCTGCGTCCGCGCTCGGCTCATCCGAATAGTACGCAAACTCCTCAATCGCGCCGCACAGATCCTGTTCCGGCGTTAAGTCCAATTCCTGGTGGTCCGTGCCGTACTCTTGCACTGCGCGATGAATGAATTTCGTCTCATCAAAACTACGGCCTCGGAAGGAAATCGAAAAGGTCTTGAGCTGCGCTGTCGTCGCTTTCGATGCGTAATGAAGAATGGTCGTCGAATCCATCCCGCCGCTCAGCCAGATTCCCAGCGGCACATCCGAAATCATGTGCTCGCGCACCGATTGCTTCAGCAGGCTGTCGAGCTCTTCTTTCGCGGATTCCAGTGTGTAATTTTCCGCGTGAGTGAAGGGCAATGTCCAATACGCATCCGTCGTAACCTGGCCATCGCGCCATTCCAGCCAATATCCTGGCGGAAGCTTTTCGATTCCTTCCACCAGCGTCCACGGGCACGGGACGTAATTCAGCGAGAAATAGGAATCGAGCCCCGCCAGACTGAGCCGCCGCTCGATCTCCGGATGAATGAAAATGGCCTTCAACTCGGAGCCAAAGAAAAGATCCTCACCCTGTCGCGTGATGTACAGCGGCTTGATGCCCATGCGGTCGCGCGCCAAAACTAGCCGTCTCGCGGATTTCTTCCACAACGCCGCCCCGAACATGCCCCGCAACTTCGTGAAACATTCCTTGTCCCATTGCATGAACGCGCGCAGCACCGTTTCCGTGTCCGAATGCGTGTGGAAATGATGTCCCAGGCTTTCCAATTCCGCGCGTAATTCCAGGTGGTTGTAGATTTCGCCGTTGAAGGCAATTCCGTAGTCGCCGTCTTCGGAAAGGATCGGCTGATCGCCGGTCGCCAGATCGATGATTTTCAGCCGCGCCGCACCCATGGAAAAAAGGCTGGATTGAAATACGCCCTGCTGGTCCGGCCCGCGGTGAATCAGCGTCGCCGTCGCTTCGCGAATTCGCTCGGGAGGCGGAGCCCAGTTTTTATGTGTGAATCCAGCGATGCCGCACAACTCTTTGCACCTCGTCGCGCCCCGCTTACTCTCTGCGGCGCTCCTCTTTTTCTTCTGTAAACTTCGGAAGACTTTCGTCCCGCTGCTCCATCCGGTCGAAACTTCCCGGATTGCCCGTGAGCCAGCCGAGCCAAACGGTAGGATGCTGTAAATACCCATTTCAATTGTAGCCGCAGCCTTGCCGCGGGCGCAACGCGCAAGAACGCGGGCCGTTCGAGAATTAATCTGCGGCGGCGGTTTTGCTGCGGCAGACGGTCGCGAGGCCGGTCCAACTGTAGCCGCGGTGCGAGCGGATTTGCGCGTCGCGGAAACCCGATGCCAGCCACGGGCGGACTTCGTCTTCGCGCAAGTAATACGCCACGGGTGTCACTAGTTGGTCGAAGACGTTCGCGTGAATTTCATCGAACGGATAGTGATATTGGGCCGCAAAATAATCGCCGTAAGGCAGATTCGCGGGCCCTTTTCCATCCGCGCCCGGCCGGTAGAAAACTTTTATCACCGCCCAGAGAAAAAATGCTGGTGGAATGCACAACACTCGCAGCATCCAAGCGGGCAGACGCGAAGTGAGCGCCTTTCGAACGGGATCAACGTAGCGGGTGATCCATTCGTTGCCCTCGTGGCCGTACACCCAGAAAGCTACGCGCCCGCCATCCTTGACCCGGGAAGCCAGGCTCGCGAAACCTGCCGCGGGGTCGGGAAGATGGTGCAAAACGCCGACGGAGAATGCCAAATCAAATACGGGGCGCACCGGCGGATTCAGCAAGTCGCCGATGATGACGTGGGCGTTGGGAAATTGGCGCGTATGCGCAAAGGCCACGAAGGCGCTCTCACCCAAGTCCAGCGAGACAATCGCTTTTGCGCCATGCGCCGCTACGATTGCCGTGTGACGCCCCTTCCCGCATCCGCCCTCGAATACCAACTGGTCCGTGAAATCAGCAGGAATTAGCGGCGCGACCCAGTCGAAAAATTCTCGCTCATAGTAGTCGCGGAGATCGCTCCAGCGGGTCCATTCCTCGGCGAATCGCGCGGCGGTCTCGAGTTTGACGTTCGCGAGATTCGCCGGCAAAAGAATGGGTACGCCGTTCTGAATGCGGAATTGGGAATTGCAGCCCCGGCAGTTGAGGCTGCCGGACATCAGATGCCCGTCTTCGGCAGCAGGCGACGCGTCGCCGCTCAAGGCCAGTTCGCCGCTGCAATTTGGGCAGCTCAAATAATTCAGGGCTTCGGGTCGCATTTTGGGTCGTTAAAAATCATGACACATCAAGTCCGAGAAAGCAGCATCACATGCCGGCGCGCGGCAGGGTTAGAAACAAAGCGTGAACACCATTCCAGAGAATCTGCACGCCGATGCAGACGAGGAGAAACGAAGAAAGCCGCAACATGATGCTCATGCCGCTTTCGCCGATCACTGCGGCCATCCGATCCGCGAAACCGTAGCAAAGATAAATGCTCACGGCCACGAGCAAGGAACCAATGAGCGCTGCGAAAATGGGAACGAGATTGGGGCCGAGATGGCGCGGGATATTGGCTCCGAGCGTGATGGCCACGGAGATCGAGCCCGGCCCCACGGTGAGCGGCAAAGTCAGAGGATAAAATGCGTTGCGAAAAATATCCTTCGTTTTCGCTTTCGTCTGCGCTTCCTGGCTACGGTCCTCTTCTTCTTCCTTGCGTTTCAACATGGCCCAGCCATTGGAGATGACGATGAGGCCGCCGCCAACCTGCACGACGGGAATGGAAATTCCGAAGAATTCCAGTATGTGCGTGCCTACAAGAAATGAAGCAATCAAGAGGATGAAGCTGTTCATGGCCACGCGGCGCGCGAGAATCCTCCGCGCGGAGGAGGGATATTCGTGGGTCAAGGCGAGAAACATAGGACTGCCGCCGAGCGGATTCACGATCGGAAAGAGGGCGCTGAGAATCAACACAATGTTTTTGGCGGCTTCGAGCAAACGATTCCTCCGGATGCAAGAGTATAGCCGAGTCTTGTTTTTTGCGGTGCCTGAGCCACATCATGAGGAACTGTCGCTTGCCATCCGAATTGACAGCCGGGAAGCGAGAACATACGATTTCGTCTTCACCTATGAATGAATTCATTTCAACGGTTCCTAAATTGGAGAAACGCTCCTTCCGGGTCTCTTTTTTTATGCGCTCGACCTGCCCTCTATTGCCGTTCTTTCTCCTTGTAGCCTCCGCCTCGTTGATTGGGTGTCATGCGTTTGTTGACCGGCCTCGGCCAGCCCCGCCGCCGGTGGCAACTTCCAGCCCGCTCGTTCTTTCCGAAGAGGGAAGGCATTTGAAAAACGTCAGGCAGTTGACGTTCGGGGGGCAGAACGCCGAAGCGTATTTTTCTCTGGATGACAAGCAACTGATCTTTCAGCATCAGGGCGTCGGCGTGCCGTGCGACCAGATTTACACCATGCCGGTGGACACACCGGATGGAAAGCCGGCGACTCCGAAACTGGTCAGCACGGGAAAGGGCCGAACCACTTGCGCGTACTATTTTCCTGGAAGCGAGCGGATCCTTTTTTCGTCCACGCACGCCGCGACCCCGGAGTGCCCGCCGAAGCCTGATTATTCGCGCGGATATGTCTGGCCGATTTATGACACCTACACGATCTACACCGCGAAGCCCGACGGGAGTGATTTGAAGGCGTTGAGCCATGCGCCGGGATACAACGCAGAATCTACCATCACGCGTGATGGGAAGAAAATCGTGTTTACCTCGACGCGCAACGGCGACCTGGATATTTTCACCATGAACGCCGACGGCAGCGACGTGAAACAACTGACGCACGAGCTGGGTTACGACGGCGGACCGTTCTGGTCGTACGATGGAAAAAAGATTGTCTACCGCGCGGAGCATCCGAAGACCACGGAAGAAATTGCCGATTACAAGGATTTGCTTGGCAAGGGGCTGATCCGGCCGGGAAACCTGGAGATTTGGGTGATGGATGCGGATGGCAGCAACAAGCATCAGGTGACGCACAACGGGGCGGCGAATTTTGCCCCGTACTTTCACCCGGACGGGAAGCGCATCATCTTTGCGTCCAACGTGGCCGACCCGAAGAATGGGCGTGATTTTGATCTGTACATGATCCACGAAGATGGAACGGGCCTGGAGCGCATTACCTATCATCCTGATTTCGACGGATTCCCGATGTTTACCTCCGATGGCAAAAGGCTGGTGTGGGCGTCGAACCGCAACGGAACGCAACCGCACGAGACGAACCTTTTCCTTGCCGACTGGGTGGAGTAAAAACATCAGTTGACGGTCTACAGTTGAAAGTTGAAAGAGAAGGGCGCGCGGAGAATGTTCCTTCGCACGGCTGTTTTCCCACCTCCTTTTTTTGTAAGTGTTGCATCTAAAGGAGTTAGCTTTCCTATAAGCCGGTTAGAATCAACACTTAGGCTCTGTTGACATCCTCCGTGAGCGAAACGATGCCTCAGGCGGTAGATGTTGTAGGCCAGGCCGAGCAGCAGGGCTTGGCGGATCTGCGTGGCCAAGCTGCGCCCGGGGGCGCGCGAGGAAAGCTTGCGTTTGACGGCCGAGAAGACGCTTTCGATCTTGGAGCGTTGTCGATATGGTTTTTTCGGAAAGGCGCGGAACATCTGATTGCGAATAGCGCCGTTCGGAACACCTCGGCGCCTGGCGGGGATAATGCTCTTCGCTCCCAGGCGCTGCCGAATGTGTTGGTGGTTGGCTTCGGAGTCAAACTCCGCATCCGCCAGCACCACACCGAGGGGCGCGCCGCGTGCCGCCACATCGAGCAACCCCGGCAGAGAACGCGCGTCACACCCCGGCCCTTGACGAGCCCGCTGCGCCAACAAAATCTGCTGCTGCACATCCACGACAATCAACCACTTCAACCAAGGGCGACGAGGCCTGGGCCCGTGGGCATGCTGCTCCAAGCGCCGGAGAAAGAAGGTGCTGACGGAAGTATCGGAGAGTCCCGTGCCGTCGATGGCCGCAGAAACGGGCCGGCTTCGGCGTCGCCGCAGCCGACGCACGGTTTCCTGCAATCCGCGATCGACGGCGTCGTCCTCCAACCGCCGCAGAAAACGATACAGCGTGGTGTAGTCGGGCACCGCTGGCAAGTGCAACGCGGCGCGCAACTCTTGGTGCTCGCGCAGGCGTACTTCGGCTTCGCGAAAGGTCCAGTCTTCAAAGCGCATCAGGCACAGCACCGCCAGCAACTGCCGCTGGGTGAACTGATGTTTGCTGAAGCGCGTGCGGTAGGGCGGCAAAATCTGCGTGGCCACTTCGAGCGCCACGCGAGCAAAGGGCAGGAGTCCGACCTCGGCCATCGTCCCTCCTGCCCCATCAGAAAACACCGCAAGCCCCTCCTTGTCGAGCTCTCGCAACGAAAACTGTGCCGAGGATGTCAACAGAGCCCAACACTTATGGGGGTTCTTGCAAGTGTTGCGTCTAAAGGACTTAGTAGTATCTCCTGTAGCCCTATGCGGGATGTTTCGCAAACCCAAGCGGCGTGCAGAGAGCGGACAAAGTGCCCGCCTGAGCTTCGGGGAGGCCGAGAATGTCCCCACCCCCTATGATTTTTGTAACGATATGATCTGAAAGGATTTAAGAGGTGGGGGTCTGCAAAGGATATGATTCGATTGGAGTTAGGGAATTCGGGGTTTTGAGTAGAGTTCCGGTCAGGGGAGAAATCAAGAAGGCGGGGCGTCGTCATAGCGGCAACTTCGAGAAAAAGATAGCATGAAGTACCGATGTGTCAACTACTTTTTTAGATAGCGTTCGAATGGATTTGCAAGTAGTTGAAAAGAGAGATCCTTTCCAACATATCGATCCCATTGAATGAGATAGAAACGAAGCACCCTCTCTACCTGCGAAAAGGGTCGCCTACTCGCCTCCTACGAGTTAGCGAAGGGGTTGCAAGTCTCCCTTCAGGGCCATCTGATAGAGTTGATCGGCAGTTTTATAGTTGCGGTCGCTCAGCGACTTCATGAGGTCCACGAAAGTGATGCCATAGTATTCGGGATGTTTTGTATAGAACTCCGTAATCACATCTGTGTATGCGCTTCCATCCATTCCAGAAGACTCGGTATACCTAGCCTTCGAGTACTCCTCCATCCTTGCCAGGCAGCGGGCTGAGGGCATTTCGCTAGGATGGTGCTCATCGCCAAGACGATACATTTTGCCGGGCTTGCCGAAAAGCTCTTGCGCGACTTCACAGGCGCTATGGGACCCTTGCAAGTACCCCGTAATGAAGCCATCGACGTACGTAGCTCGTTGCCCCGGATTCCACGACAACCACTCTCCTCCTCTGTTCAATTGCTCTGGGCGTACTTGGGCTCCCGGGCTCATGATTAGCAGGAGGATTGCTATTCCGATTCCGAGCGTGCATTTCATTGACACAAAACCTCCTCAATCAGGTTCGATTCCTCTAGAGCCTTCATCTAACCATCCAGGAGCCCGGGGCGCACGGAAAAAAAAGCGCGGCGGCCCTATGACTCTGCTCAGGGCTGCCGCGCTGAGTTGAAACCCTAGACAAAATTAGAAGAAGAAGCGGAAGCCGATCTGAATCTGGCGCGGGGTATAGGCAAAGTTGCTGTTGGAGTTGGTGACGGAGCCGAAGCTGGAGTTATAACTCAGCGTGGGCGCCGCAGCCGTTCCTCCGACGATGTAGCCGGTGTTGTTCACGCCAGTGACGTTTTGATGGTTGAAGATATTAAAGGCCTCGCCGAGGAGTTCAGCGCTGTAGTGCTCGCCGAAGCGAATCTTCTTGGAGAGACGCATATCCATGTCAATCGTGCGTTTCTGCTGGAAGGTGTTGCGCCCGACGGAGTCGATGCCCTTGCGGCCATTGGAGCCGTTAACGCCCGAACCGAGAGGTTTGGCGGTGACGGTGGTGATGTTGCCGGTGACGGGGTCCGTGGTGGTGCTGAGAATGATGGATGGCGGAGTGCCAGCGGTAACCAGCGAGTAGGGCAGTCCACTTTGCGCGGAATAGATGGGAGCAAGTTCCCAATTGTTGGCGAAATAACTGATCCAGCCGGGGGCTTTCCACGGGCTTTCGGCGACCATACTGACGGTGAAGCGGTTGGGCACGTTAAAGATGGAGTTGCCGTATTCGGAGCGAATGTTATTGGGGGACAGCAGGTCATTGGTGTCGGAGAAGGTGGTGGCGTTCTCGCCGTAATCGAGAGCGTGCGACCAGGTGTAGTTGGCCATGAACTGCAAGTGATTGGTCATCTTGCGATTCAGTTGGAGAGCCAAGGCATTGTAATTGGAACTGATGCCGCTGAAGATTTCGGACATAGCGCCGAAGCTCTTGTTCGGCCTGGTGGTCGACGAGGAAGAAATGAATTTGCCGGTCGGGTCCGTGGTCACCGTTGAAGTCGTGGCATAGAGGGAGGTGGTGTACTTGCCCGCGGGAAGCGGGCCGCCCGAGCCGACAGTGTAGGTGATGTTGGTCAGAGCAGCGCCAGTGTTGATATCAACGAAGTCCGGCAGGCTGCGGCCCAAGCTGCCCAGATAGCTGATGGAGACGACGGTGTTGCGCGCGATTTCGCGCTCGACGGTCAAGTCCATCTGCTGGACGGAAGGCGCCTGGAAATGCTTGTCGAAGAAGGGGATAGCCAACGCGGAGGAACTGGTTGGCTGCGTAGTCAGGATTTGAGGGAAGGTTGCTGCCGGAGGGTTGGAGGGCGTGAAGAAGTAAGAAAACTGCGCTCCGGTGACGCCGGTATTGGTGAGGGCATTGTAAATGGTGGAATTGATGATGCGTCCAAAATAGATGCCATAGCCGCCGCGCACGGAGGTTTTTCCGTCGCCGAGGACATCCCAAGCGAAGCCGAAGCGCGGACCGAGATTGTTCTTATCGCTTGGCATGCTCTGCGTTTGCGGCACGGCGGGATTGGGCAAAATGACGCTGGGCATCATCTCGTATTCGTAGCGAGCGCCGATGTTCACGGTGAACCGAGGAAGAACGCGCCAACTGTCTTCGGCGAAGAAGGCCAGGTCATTGGTATTGAACGAGAAGCCGAGCGGCCCAAAAGCCTGCTGGTAGCTGGAGTAGCAGGGAAGGTTGTGAGCCGTGCCGCAGCTGTTGGGCTGATCGAGGTCGGAGATGTAGTTGGCGATGGTGCTGTAACTGAAGGAGCCGTATTGAAAACGGAGATTCTGCGCCAGATCATGGACGTGGCGGACGTCTCCGCCAAATTTAAGGGTGTGCTTGCCGTGCGTCCAGGTGAGAGTGTCCGCCACTTGACTCGTACGCTCGTCCGGATAGGACGGCCGCTGGAGGAAGGTGGGGACGCCCATGTCAAAGCCATTGGTGATGAAGACGTCGGGCGGCGCGCCAAGAGGATTGGTATAGCCGGGCGCGGTCACGGGATGGAGGAAATTGGCCGATTCGTAGGCTGTCGGCGGCTGCGCGAATTCAAACTCAAAATCGCGGCCGTACTGATAGCGTAATTCGTTGGAAAGCGTGTTGGTGAAAAAAGTATAAAGCTTCGCGACTCCCCAGGTATCCCGGACGTAGTCGTTGCCAAAGCTGGCGATTCCAAACGTGTTACTGGACTGCGTCTGGATGCCGGCGGGCGAGATCCAGCGCATGCGGTTGACTTCAAATGATGCGTGGTTCTTGGCATTGATCTGCCAGTCGAGCTTGGGGAAGAAAATAGTTTGTTTGCCGCGACGCGGGACGGGGCCCAGTTCGCCCAGCAGCCCGGACAAGCCTGTGTTGTAGTCGGACAAGCCGGCAGCGTAGTTGGCGCGGCCCAGGTTGCTCATAAGTGTGCAAGCTCCCTGGGTTGCGGTGGCAATGTTGCCGCCATTGGCGATGGCGGTTGCGCCGGATTTGAACGCCGTCGCGTTGATGTTGCTGCTGCCGCTGGCTTGAAAGCAATTCGTTGTTCCATCCACGGTGTATGCCGCAGGGACGGCCCCGGTAGGGTCAGCCGCGAGGGGAGTGGCAAAGAAAGCGCTTGGACTGGAGGGGACCGAGGTTCCGGGGAAATTGCGATCGAAATCGTCAAAGGCGAAGTGCCAGAAGAGTTTGTCTTTAATGATGTGCCCGCCAGCGCCAAAGCCATACATCTTCCGAACATCCGTGGGCTTGTAGGGATTGCTGGAGAAGCTGCCATTGGAATTCTGAGTGGTCAGAGTGGTGAACGGGTTGAAGGCGCCCCAACTATTGTCGCGATCGTAGAAATAGGCTTCACCATGCAAACCGTTGCCGCCACTTTTTGTGACGGTATTGATCACGGCGCCAGCTGCCCGGCCGTATTCGGAAGAGTAATTGGAGGTATTGACCTGGAACTCCTCGACGGCGGCCTTGGCGCTCGAATATCCGGCGCGTGTGCGACCGCGTTCTTCGGAGAAGAATGCCTGGTTGTTGTCGGCGCCGTCCACAGTGTTGTTGTTCAACAGGGTGCTGATGCCGCGAAAACTGAGAAGGCCGAAACCATTCGAATCGTTTACAACGCCAGGCGTGAGCAAGGCGAAGTCCGACCAACGACCGCCGTTGATGGGCAGATTGGAAATCTGGGTCTGATCGACGACGGGCGCGAAATCCGCGGACGAGGTGTTGATGGCCGGCGTTTCCGCATTCACGATAATCGTGGCACCCGCGGAAGCAACACCGAGCTTGGGCGAAAGATCGGTGAGGCTGCCGACGGCAACGACCACGTTTTCGGCCGTGAAGCCAGCAAGACCAGGCGCGTCGATCTTAACCGAATAAGATCCCGGCTGCAGTTTGGCAACGCGGAAATAGCCGGTTTCGTCCGTCATCACGGTCTGCTCGGCGTTGGTCGCGTTGTTGCGAACAGCCACCCTGGCGTTGGGGACGACCGCACCGGTGGGATCCTGCACGGTGCCGCCGATAGCGCCGTCCGTGGTGGACTGGGCGAACAAGCCGCAAGCCAGCACTAACATGGCCATCAAGGCGAGGCAATACTTTGCGATGGAGTTTCCCATCTTATGCGTTCTCATGGAATTTCCTCCTGGGCAGTTTTCCGTTGGTTCGCGGAATCACACTCACACCACAGATCCTCCCGCGGGGGAATGGAGGATACGCTGATATTCTGGCCGACCGCAATGGCCGCAAAGGACGACGGCTACCGTCAACCCGCACCTGGATTTATGGTTTCACTTGTACCACAGGAGCCGCTCAAAGGAAAAGCGTGAGCCTGTGGAAGAACCTGCCGGTGCCGAAGTCCAAGATTTCCTGGCCACAGCGGATCGTACCTGCCATGTACTTTGCTTTCAGGAAGATGGCAGCGGGATATTACGGGAAGATGAACGGGATGACAAGGGAAGATGAGGAATGAGCATTGCGCTGCGACAGGCGCGTGCGTTAGAGTCGCGAGTTCCTGAACGAGGGCGAGAATGAAAGAGAGAAAGAAAAGCGAGCGGGCCGCGGCGAAGGCGCAAAAGGAGAGCGTGCGCGTGCTGATCACCGGCGGGCGGATTCAGAAACGCATTCAAGCGCTGGCCAAGGAAATCCGGAGGGATTTTCCGAAGGAGTCGCTGCACCTGGTGAGCGTGCTGAAGGGCGGAGTGTTCTTCCTGACGGATCTGGCGCGCAGCATTTCTGGGGAAGTTTCGTTTGATTTTATCGCGGTGTCCAGCTACGGGCAGAACACGCGCTCCTCGGGGCAGGTGCGGCTGACGCGAGACCTGGATTCGAGCATTGAGGGAAAGACGGTGATCGTGGTTGAAGACATTCTCGATACCGGGATGACGTTGCAATACCTGCTGCGGCTGTTTCAACAGCGGAAGCCAAAACATTTGCGGGTGGCGGTGTTGCTGGACAAACCGGAACGGCGAATCACGGCGGTGCGGGCGGACTATGTGGGGTTCAGCATTCCGAATGAATTTGTGGTGGGATACGGGCTGGATTATGCGGAACGTTACCGCAATTTGCCGTACGTGGGGATCTTGAAGCTGGGAGGCGGGGCGAAGAAGTAGGGAGCAAAACCGAGAAAGTATAACGCAGAGACGCCCCGACCGGGTCGGGGTAGACGCCGTGCGCAGAGGTTCGCGGAGAGATCGTGGCGCGGCGAAGCGCAAACCCTTTGAATCTATCTCGGAACGATACGCAAAATGAACAAACAGGGCGAAAAGCGGCGATGGCCCAGCCTGCTGGTTGCCGCCTGCTATAATAGTTGCACGACATGAATCCTTCAGAATCACAAACAGCAACGACAGCTTTGAATGGGGGCGCGGAAGTCTCCGCGGAAGTACTGGCGACGCTTGCGGAAATCGGCGAGGAAGTGAACGCTTCGCTGGACCTAGACGAGGTCCTGGCGAGGTCGGCCGCACTGATCAAGCGGCACATCGACTACGAAATCTTTGGCGTGCTGATGGTCGAAGGCGACGGAAGTTATATCCGCCACCGCTTTGCGATCGGATATCCGCGAGAACTGGCGGAGAATCTGCGAATTCCGTTGGGGCAGGGGATAACGGGAACGGCGGCGGCTACCGGGCACTCAGTGCGCGTGAGCGATACATCAAAGGACCCACGCTACATCAACGCGATCGACAGCGTGCGGTCGGAAATGGCCGTGCCGCTGATGCTACAGGGGAAATGCATTGGCGTAATGGACGTGCAGAGCCGCCACCTAGATTATTTCACGCGCGACCAACAAAATATTTTGACGCTGCTGGCGAGCCGGCTGGCGGTGGCGATTGAGAACGCGCGGCTGTTTCAAAAGGTGCGGGCGCAGGCGGAAACACTGCTACTGCTGAACGAAGTGGCGCGTGAAACGGGTTCGATTCTGGAAGTGGAAGAACTGCTACGGCGCGCAGCGGAACAGACCAAAAGGGTGATCGATTACCAGATCCTGAGCATCATGCTGTATGACGAGGAGCAGAAAGTTTTCCGGCACCGGGTAGACGTGAAACACGGGCATCACGTGCAGGGGAAATTGCGTGCGACTGCGAGCGATGGGATCGTGGGAGCGGCGGCGACGCTGAAGGAACCAGTGCTGGTGCCGGATGTAACGGTGGACCCGCGGTACCTGATGGTGAATCCGGAAACGCGGTCGGAACTGGCGATTCCGATGATGCACAAGGGCAAAGTGATCGGAGTGCTGGATCTGGAGAGTCCGCAGCCCAATTACTTCACCGAAGATCACGTACAGACGCTGTCGATCCTGGCGGCGAATCTTGCGGTGTCGCTGGAGAACGCGCGGCTGTACGAACAACTGGCGCGGGACGAAGCGAGGTTGGAGCGCGATTTGCAGGCGGCGAAGAGAATCCAAGGAGCGTTGCTGCGGCCAGTGCCGGCGGAAGATTTTGGGCTGGATATGGCGGCGCGGTATCTTTCGGCGCGCGAAGTGTGCGGCGATCTGTACGATTTCCTGCGTTACGGGCCGCAACAACTGGGGATTGCACTGGGAGATGTGAGCGGGAAGGGAACTGCGGCGGCGCTATACGGGGCGGTCGCTATTGGAATTATGCGCAGCCTGGCGCCGCAGAAGCTGCAACCGGCGGAAATGCTGAAGCAGATGAACCAGTTGGTGGGGGAGCGGCGCATTGAAGGGCGATTCATGACCGCATGCTTTGCGACGTGGCAAAAGGGGCGGCAGAAACTGCGCGTGGCGAACGCGGGACAATCGCAGCCACTGCTTTATAAGGATGGACGGTGCGGGAAGATCGAATTGACGGGATATCCGCTGGGCATCTTCGAAGAAGTGACGTATGACGAGTGGAGCGTAACGCTCGATTCCGGGAATGTGCTGGTGTTTCATTCCGACGGCATCGCGGAGTCCACGAACGGCGAAGGGCAGTTTTTCGGCACGACACGGATGCGAACGCTGATCGAAAAGCACAACGCGGACAACGCCGCGGAAATTGCCGACGCGATTCTTCGTGAAGTGGATTGGTTCACGGGAGGTGCGCCGCTTTTTGACGATCGAACACTGGTGGTGGTCAAGGTCCGATGAGCCACGCGGCGGACGCTCCTGCGGGGAAACTGAAATACGTGGATCCGGCCACTTTTACGCCGCAGTTTGAGTGGAAAAAGCGAGCGGGGAGTTCGACGCCGAGCGAAGAAGTGGTCTGCGAAGGCGTTTCATTAAGTTCGGTCGCGAAAAGAACCGGGACACCCACGTATCTTTACAGCGGCGCGGCAATTGAAACTGCATACCGGGAGCTGGACAAGGGACTTGGGGCGCTGCCACATACGGTGTGTTTTGCGGTGAAGTCCAACGGAAATCTTTCCATTTTGAAAAAGTTGGCGGGGCTGGGCAGCGGGTTTGACATTGTCTCGGGCGGAGAGCTGCATCACTTGCGGCGCATTGGGGTGCGGGGCGAACGCATTGTGTTTTCCGGCGTGGGCAAGGGCCGGGACGAGATTCGGGAGGCGCTGAACTATCGAGTTGGGCGGCGAGGCGGGAGATCGGGGATTTTGCTCTTCAACGCGGAATCGGAAGCGGAGTTGGAGATTTTCGTTGAAGAGGCCGCAAGGGTGGTGTCGCGAGGCGGCAAGCCGCCAGCCGTGGCGGTGCGCGTGAATCCCGACGTGGAGGCGGGCGGACATCCGCATATTGCGACGGGGCGGCACGAGCACAAATTTGGCCTGGACTGGAGCGAAGCGAAGCGGCTCTACCTCGCGCACCGCGATTCGAAATGGATCCGTTGGGAAGGGCTGAGCGCGCACATCGGGTCGCAGATCACGTCACTGGAGCCATTTCGATGCGCGATTGAGCGACTCGTTGGATTTGTAGGGGAACTGCGCGATGAGGGAATCGAGTTGCGCTACCTGGATGTTGGCGGCGGGCTGGGGGTGCGCTATGCGGATCAGGAGCCGCCGTCACGGAGCGAATACGCGCGACTGATTTCACGGATGGTGGGAAAGCTCGGCGTGCGCCTGCTGCTGGAGCCGGGCCGCTCCATCATCGCTCCCGCGGCTGTGCTGCTGACGAGAGTTGTCTATACAAAGACAAATCGAGGCAAGACGTTTGTGGTGGTGGACGCGGCGATGAACGATTTGATGCGGCCGGCGCTCTATGGGGCGGTACATCCGATTACGAAGGTTGAGCTTATGGCAAGGGACGGGCGAGCTGAAAAGAGAGTTGAGTCCGAGGGCGAGCGCGTTGATATCGTGGGTCCGGTGTGCGAAACAGGGGATTGCTTTCTGCGGGACTGGCCGCTGGGGGAAGTGCAGGCTGGCGAATTGCTGGCAATTTGGGGAACGGGCGCGTACGGAATGGCGCAGGCGTCCAATTACAATGCGCGTTGCCGGCCGGCGGAAGTACTGGTGGAAGGGAGACGCTTCCGGTTGATTCGCAGGCGTGAAACGCAGAAAGACCTTCTACGGACCGACGTGCTCGGCTAGTTTTTCCCCGGCTCATAGACGATTTTTCCGTCCACAACAGTGTAGCGAACGGCTGCGTCCTTGATTTTCTCCGGGGCGATCGAAAACAAATCCGTATCGAGAATGACGACGTCGGCCAGTTTTCCCGGAGCGAGGGATCCTTTTTGCTTTTCGCCGAATTCCGCGTAAGCAGAGCCCAAAGTGTAGGCCTCGATGGATTCTTTGAGGGTCAGCTTCTGCTCGGGGAACCAACCGTTGGGATTTTTGCCGTCGAGTGTGGCGCGGGTGACGGCAGCGTATAGGCCAAGCAGGGGATTCAACGGGGCCACGGTCCAATCGCTGCCGAAGGCCAGGCGAACGCCGTGGTCGAGCAAAGTTCTAAAGGCATAGGTGGTTTTGCAGCGTTCGTGGCCGATGCGTTTTTCGGCCCAGCGGCCATCGTCGATGGCGTGATAGGGCTGCACCGAAGCGATGACGCCGAGCTGCGCGAATCGAGCGAAATCCTCCGGGCGAAGATGCTGGGCGTGTTCGATGCGCCATCGGCGGTCGTCGCGCGGGCCATTTTGTTTTGCCACTTCTGTGTAAACATCAAGCATGATGCGGTTGGCTTTGTCACCGATCGCATGAACGGCAATCTGAAGTCCCGCCTTGTCTGCACCGAGAGCCATCTTCAGCATGTTTCCATCAGGCAGCATCATGGCGTTGGGGAGGCCTGAAGTTTGCGGCGCATCGGTGAAGGGCTGTTCGAAGAGCGCGGTCGTAGAGCCGAGTGACCCGTCCGCGAACCCTTTCAGCGCGCCGAGATGGATCCAGTCATTCCCGAAGCCAGCTCGAAGTCCGGCCGTGGCAGGAGCTTCCCACTGTGGAAGCGGAGTGATGCAATAGATGCGCAACGTAAGCTCACCGCGCGCGGCGAGGACCTGGTAGGCGCGCACGTCTTCGGTGCTGCTGATGTCGTGGATGCTGGTCACGCCGAAGCGGCGCGCTTCGTCCATCCCGGCACGGGCCATGCGCAGAAGCTTCTCCTCCGAAGTCGGAGGCATCGCGCGGTAAACGAGGTCCATGGCCGCATCTTTCATCAGGCCGGTGGGTTTGCCGTCTTTATCGCGAACGATGGTGCCGCCGGGCGGGTCCTTGGTGTCGCGCGTGATTCCGGCGAGGCGCAGGGCAACGTTATTAGCCATGGCCATGTGCCCGTCGTAGCGCGTCACGAAGACAGGAGTATCCGGCGTCAACGCATCGACCCAGTCGTGCGAAGGCAGCGGCGTGCCGCCCCAAAGCTCATGGTCCCAGGTGCCGCCGAGCATCCACTCGCCCTTAGGCAATTTCCTGGCATGTTCACCGATACGGCGGGCAAATTCCTGCGGCGTGGCGGCATCACGCAAGTGCACGCCACTGATTTCGCCGCCGCCGCTGGTGAAATGCACGTGCGCATCAATAAAGCCGGGCAGCACGCTCTTGCCTTGCGCATCGATCTGTTTTGTTCCGGGGCCAATCCATTTGGCCATATCCGCATCGGAACCCACGGCGATGATCCGGCTTCCGTGGATCGCGAGTGCTTCCGCCTGAGGATGTGCGGCATCGACCGTCCAAGCGTGGCCGTGGAGGATGACAAGGTCAGCGGAAGGGGATTGTTGCTCAGTGGCGTGCGCGGCCCCGAACAGCAGTAGACCAAACGATATGAAGACGCGTTTCATGAATTTCTCCGGATGAGGTTCAGGCCAGGATCACGAGCAAACGAACGTAGATTACGCTTCACCCCATTTCAGCTTGTTGCGCAAAATTTCGAAATAGGATTTTTTGGGCGGCTGAATGAGTTTCAATTGTTGTTTTGCCCGGCAAACGCGGAGGCGGTCCGTCGCCTGCATGGGAATGCCGCGCTGGCCGTCGAGCGTGAGATAAACGGATTCTGTAACCTCATTCAGTTTTATCTCAATGCAACAAGAGTCGCGGATGACCAGCGGGCGATCGCTGAGGGTGTGCGGGCAGATAGGAGTAATGATGAAAGATTCGACCGTGGGATGCACAATCGGTCCACCCGCGGAAAGGGAATAGGCCGTTGAACCCGTGGGACTGGAAACAATCAGGCCATCTACTCGATAGCGGCAGACGAATTCGGAATCGATGCCTAGTTCCAGCTCAATCATACGGGCGAGAGCCCCTTTGTGAATGACGACGTCATTGAGGACGCATTGTGCTTCGATGGCCGCGCCGGCGCGCTCAAGTTCCGCCTGCAGCATGACGCGCTGGCTGACCGAAGAACGGCCGGAGAGAGCCTCCTCAAGGGCGGGATACAATTCTTCGAGGGTAAAGCTGGTGAGGAAGCCGAGGCTGCCCATGTTGATCGGCAAGATCGGTATTCCACGAGGAGCAGCGAGGCGTGCCGCGGCCAACATGGTGCCGTCACCGCCAAGGACGAGCAGAAGCTGCGAGGAATCAGCGACGGCCGCGCGCGCCCGTCCTTTGGAACTGTCCGGCAACGCGGCCGCGGTCTCTTCGTCATAGGCGGCGGTCACGCCGCGCGCTTCTAGCCATTTCAGCAATGACGGAACGACCACGGAAAGTTGGGCGCGGCGCGGCCGAGAGAGAATGCCTATGGTCTGAAACGTTGTTCCGGGAGGCATGTGTTTCTGGGATTCTACCCCATGGACTTTTTTCTTGCGTGGAGAAAATACTCCTGATTGCCTTCAGCGCCCAAAAGATGGCTAGGGAGCACACGGAGGCATTCGAGGCCGAGCGATTCAACGTGGTTGCGTACGGCCAGAATCGCCTTTTCGTGTAGTGCTTTATCCTTCACGACGCCTCCCGCGCTGATCTCTTGGCGGCGCAATTCGAATTGCGGTTTGATGAGGATGAGAAACGTGGCGCCTGGTTTCGCTGCGGCCAGAGCGGGGGCGACAACTTTTCGAACGGAAATGAAGGATACGTCGATGACGGCGATATCCACTTTTTCAGAAATGTCGCCAGCACTCAGTTCACGGGCATTGCGCTCGATACGAATGATCCGAGCGTCCCGGCGCAGCTTCCAATCGAGTTGCTCGACATTTACGTCGAGGGCGTAAACGCGTGCCGCGCCGTGCTGGAGCAAGCAGTCGGTAAAGCCACCGTTGGACGAGCCGACGTCCAGGCAAGCGCAACCCATGGGGTCAACGGCAAAATCGGCGAGCGCGCCCTCCAGTTTGAAGCCACCGCGGCTGACGAATTTTTGCTGCCGGCTGGTGATTTCTAAACCAGAATCTTCGCTGACCGGCAAACCGGCCTTGTCCACGCGTTTGCCGTCCACGCGAACTTCACCAGCAAGGATCATGGCCTGGGCTTTTTGGGGAGATTCAGCCAAGCCCCGAGCAACGAGAAGAAGGTCGAGTCGCTTTCGGATTAATTTTTGTTTCATGAACCGCTCAGGTTCTCACGCGCGGCGGAGAACTAGGAATTCCGCAATTTCCCGAAGGTTTGAAGCGCGGTCCGCATAGGGAGTGAGCTCCGCGATGGCGCGGGCCGCAAGATCGTTTGCAATCTGATGAGAGCGCTCGAGTCCGTAAATGGAAGGATAAGTGGCTTTTTGCTGGGCCATGTCTTTTCCGGCGGTCTTTCCAAGGGCGGCGGAAGACTCCTCGACGTCGAGGATGTCGTCGGTAACCTGGAAGGCCCAGCCGATGGTTTCGCCGAAGCGGCGGAGGCGCGCCACATCTTCAGAGCTGGCGCCTGCGCACAAAGCCCCGGCGGTGATAGAGGCGCGAATGAGTGCAGCTGTTTTTGAACGATGGATATATTCGAGCATCGTGGGATCGACAGCCTTGCCTTCGGCTTCGATGTCGGCGACTTGGCCGCCGACCATTCCATTGATCGTGCCGGCAGCGCCGGCAATCTCAGTAAGCATTGCGGCGCGGCGTTCCGCCGGGACGGGGGCGGCACCAATGGTTTCAAATGCCAGCGTGAGAAGAGCGTCGCCCGCCAGTATCGCGATGGCCTCGCCAAATTTCTTGTGACAAGTAGGTTTGCCGCGGCGCAGGTCGTCGTTGTCGAGCGCAGGCAAATCATCGTGGATCAACGAGTACGAGTGGATGAATTCGAGAGCGCAAGCTGGATGGAGGGCGGGCGTGACGTCACTCGAGAAAATACGGGCCGTCTCTAAACATAGAATGGGACGGATGCGCTTTCCGCCGGCAAAGACGCTGTAGCGCATGGCGGTGTGAATGGATGGAGGCTGAGCCGCCGCGGAGGGGAGCAAGCGCTCAAGCGCGGCGTCAACAGCGAGGCGGTCTTCCTCGAAAAATGGCGGCAGCTTCATCGCGGAAGGGAACCGGCGAAAATCAGGAGGCAGGATTGCGTCACGATTCGGCCTCGCGCTCAGGGTCAAAAGGCTCCGCGGCCAGCTTCCCGTCGGCTTTTTTGAGCAGGATTTCGACGCGCCCTTCGGCTTCCTCGAGTTGTTTCTGGCATTCGCGGGAAAGCGCCACGCCTTCTTCAAAAAGCTTCATGGCATCGTCCAGCGAAAGTTGCGGGCTCTCCAGCCGGCGAACTACTTCCTCGAGGCGCGCGAGGGAGCGCTCGAAATCCGGCTTCTTCGGTGGCTCGGGTTTTTTTGGAGCTGGTGAATTCACGCGATCGGCCTCTGTCCTTTGGTGGCGCTCACTTCTGACAGCGCCGGCAATAATACGTTGAACGGCCGCCCTGGGCGATGCGCAGGATCGGCGCTCTGCAGCGGCGGCAGGGTTTTCCTTCGCGGGCGTAGACGCGAAGCATTTTTTCCAGTCCCTGGAACCACCACTCCGGATCGCGAAAGTCGGGCGCCGGATGCAGACAGCATTCTAAGGCACGCGAGAGAACGGACACAATTGCTTTGTGAAGGCGCAGCGCTTCCGGAGGTTCTAAAGTGTTGGCATGGCGGCGAGGATTGAGCCGAGCGTGCCAGAGTGATTCGGAAGAATAGATGTTGCCGAGCCCGGCGACGCGAGTCTGGTCCAAGAGGAACTCTTTTAAGGGGCGCCGGGAGGTGGCGAGCAATTCGCGGAAGCGGCGGGGAGTCCATTCGCGGGAGAGGGCGTCGATGCCGAGGACTGAGAGCCCAGGGCATTCTTCGACGGATTTCCACGCGTGGACGCGGCCGAAGTGGCGCCGGTCGGCAAAGCCGAGAACGCCGCGGCCTAATTCGAAAGCGACATCCACGTGCACGGGCTTTGCGCCTGTGTTGGCGCGTTCGAGCAACTCCTTCGCGTTCGAGAACCAGAGGAGTTGGCCATCGAGCCGGAAGTGCAGCGTCAACAGGCCGCGGTCGAGAACAAGGAGGACGTATTTGCCTTTGCGTTCGACAGTACGAATGCGGCGGCCTTCGGCGAAACGGGCTACATGAAACGGAGTTTGCGGCTTCGTAGCAATGGCGTGGAAGACGTGTACGCAGCGGATACGGCGGCCCTGAACGAGAGGGCGCAGCGTGCGGACTACGGTTTCCACTTCTGGCAATTCAGGCATGGGAGCGGGGATCAGGGGCCCGGTTTGAGAACGAGCGTGTGTTTTCGCGCGCGAGACTCTGCAGCATCGCTGAACGGGGCGAAAATGGGCTTGCCCTCAAACCAATAAGAAAACTGATCGGAATAATGGCTGCTGCCGGGTTGGCCGGACTGGCCGGCGGGAACCAGGAGAATCGATTCATCCCAGTTTCCAGGATTTGCGACGAAGCGCATCGCGGGCCCATGACGCTTGGTCGCCGCGCGTACGCTGTAGGCGGTTCCTGATTGAGGTTTGTCGGTAATGCTCAAGAAAGTTTTCAGCAGGCCTTCGAGACCGATGGGGTGAAACATGTCCAGGGAATCAAAGCGCTTCCATGCCCAATCTTCGACGCGTTCGCTCTTGCTCTGTTCGGCCAGCCTGGTTACAGCGGCGTCCGCGGCGGCGGCAAGCAGTTCGTCATAGTTCTTGAAGGACGAGGGCAGCCATTTCGATGGACGATCGGTAAGAATTCGCTGGAGAAACGTGGTCGTCCGCCATTGATAAAGACTGGTGTCTTTTCCGAGATACGGTTCTATCAGGAGATCAAGTGCCGCGCGACGTATGGCATCGAGGAAAGAAACTTCCGGGGAATTGGCATCCGCGATCCCGCTCCAGTCCTTCAGTCCTTCGATGAGCTTTTGCGCACGCGGATCTTTTGGCTTGGCGGTCTTCGCGGCCGCTGTTAGTTGCTCGGCGAGAAAGACGTGAGGGTAGCTGTAGGTGTCGGCCTGGACGCGCAGCATGTCCTCCGGGCGCAGGTCGTGACGATCGTGCAGCAAGTCGTAGATCCGTGCGGTGCGATATGGTTCTTCCCAGCGGTCGGTTAAGTAGGGCTTGTAATTTTGGCCGACGACACGCGCGTTGGCGGTAACGATCAAACCACTCTCCGGATTGAGCGCCTGGGGAAGCTGGTCGAAGGGAATGTAACCGGTCCATTCGTAATCATCAGTGGCGCCGGAAACGGGGACTTCACCGTGGCCTTTCTTTCGAATGGGCACGCGCGCGGCCATGATGTAACCGATGTTGCCGGTGATGTCGGCGTAGACGGCATTCTGGCCGGGCCCCCAGACGCGCTTCATGACATCGCGGAATTCCTTCCAATTCCGGGCGTGGCCGAGCCAGTTGTAACTGTTGGCCAGGCCGCCTGGTTCCGTGGCTGTCCAACGCAGCGCGTAGGCTTTGTCGCCTTCGCGATGAACGACGGGGCCGTGGCGCGTGACGGTAATTTGCAAATGCTCGTCGAGCTGGCCCTTTACGCGGATCGTTTCATCGATTATCTGAGCTTTCATCCAAGAGTTGTTGACGCGATATTCGTCAGGCGAGGACGGATTGAACGATTCGATGTAGAGATCCTGAACGTCGGCGCCGTTGTTGGTGAAGCCCCAAGCGATGTGATCGTTGTGGCCGATGACCACCATGGGAGCGCCGGGCAAAGTGAAGCCCTTGACGTTCCAACCGGGGGCGGTGAGATGAACTTCGTACCAGATGGGGGGAATGGTGAGCTCAAGATGCGTGTCGTTGGCCAGCAGCGGTTTACGAGTGGCGGTATGAGCTCCGCTTACGACCCAATTGTTGCTGCCCAGGCCCTGGCGGATCTCGGCGGGAGAATCCGCGAGAAACTCCTGGACGGATTGCGAGAGAGCGGAGGTGAGGTCGGGAAAGCCTGCGGCCGCCGGGGCGCCTTGAGCATCGTTAAGACGAAGACGCGCTTTGAGAACGGTGTCCGGTGGCAGATCGTCGTCATCGTCCTCGTCGTCTTCGTTGGCGGAACGCTGCGAACCGTCATCTAATACATCCGGGTCGCCCACCACGAAATGATCCAGCGCCGCTGCTTCGGAGAAGAGATCTTTAGAGCGCTCGGTGCCGACGCGTTCCGTGACTTTGGTGCGATTCAGTTTTCTCTCCCAAGTGTTGGTCAAGGTCCGGTACATATACCCGGAAATCGCAAGAGTGTCGGATGGTTTCCAGGGTTGGGGTTGGTAACCGAGGAGCGAGAACTCAAGCGGAAGAGTCCTCGCGTGCTGCTCGATAAACTTGTTCACGCCGCGCGAGTAGGCTTCCATGATTTTGGCGGCTTCCGGGTCGAGTAGGGCGGCGTCGCGCTCCGCGGCGCGGCCGAAACCGTAGGTACGGAATTCCTTGTCGATGAGGAGCGTCTTATCGCCGAGGATTTCCGAAAGCTGGCCTCGGGCGGCGCGCCGGAGAAGGTCCATCTGCCAGAGACGGTCTTGCGCCATGACGTAGCCTTGCGCTTCGGCCAGGTCTTCGACGGACGAAGCGCGGATGTGCGGCACACCCCAGCCGTCACGTTCGACGGTGACCTCTTGCTGAAGGCCGGGAAGGGAAGCGCTGCCGCCGAGCTGTGGAAGCGGACGGAAGATAAACCACCAGGCGACGGCCCCGATGGCCACTATGACGACGGCAATTATCCAGCAAATAATTCGAAGAATGGCTCGCACAGCGGCTCCCGACGGATTTGGACAAAAATTGAGTGTAGAGGAGCAGGGTGGTGTGTGCAACCGCGCAAAATCTTTAATGGCGGCGGCGTCCGTTAGGGATTTCCCGGAGTCGTTCGGGGGTTCCGTTCGAACAACGAGACCGCTATTTCTTGGCGGGCGCAGGTTTGACTTCAGCAGGCTTGAGGCTTGCCGCGGCGTTTTGAAGTTCGGTTACGGACGACGCGGCGATTTCATAGAGCGCAGGCTCGTTGTCCCTCTTGGCCACATAAGCATCGCCATTTTTCGAGAGAAGGGCCTTTTCGATGCGCTTGCCGTCGTTGGAAGTAACTGTGATCTCGATCGCCGGGCTGGTAAAACCATTGTCTGGAAATTTGCTTGCCGAAAGATCGCGGACAGCGCCGATAAGAGTTGTGACGCTTGGCGCATCCATCTTCGCTCCGTTGGACAGCCAATCGGCACCGCTGCGGGTCACGACGACATTTTTCGCGCCTTCGTGAATCTCGACCTTATCCGGGTCGGCATAGCCGAAATCGAAGAGCTTCTTGTTCCTGAAGTCGTCGAGAGTCTTGTCCAGAGCCGTGGCCGTGGAGTTCGTAATCTTGTAAACGCCGGCGGTCACACTCGACTTCGCGTAATAACCGTCCTTGTTCTTGCGCACTTGGAGTTCCTGGGCCCCGGATACGTCGGTGACTTTAACCGTGGCGATGGCGCTGCCGGAATTGAACGCGGCGGCGGTTTTCTTGTCATCGTCGGTCGCTGACAATTCCATCTTCGCGTCGTGCAAGCTGCGCACGAGGTCGTCCACTTGAAAGCCGTCCGCGCGGAGAGGTTTGGGTTTTACGATTTGCCATTGGTCTTTATTGCGGCCGAACTCCATGGTTTGTTTTTTTGCCGATAGCTCGACGCGACTGAGCTTGTCTGAATCAAAGTTCAACAAGCGCCTATCGCGCAAGTCGTTGGAACTTTTGTCGAAATTGCTTTTGTTATAGGTCGCGAGGGTGAAAACACGCGGGTCTCCCGTCACCGCGGCGTAAGTCGCGCTGCCCGCGGGTGTGTTATCGCCGATCAGGAGTTTCACGGTCGTTTTGTCTTTCTTGGCGATGTCCACTTCGATGGACGGCGGGACCAGGCCGTATTGGTCGAGGTTGGTGGCTTTATCATCCACGAGGCGATCGGAGTTGAGCGAGGAGAGCGATGACAACATGCTCAAGACCGCATCTTGATCCGCGGGGAGTGATTTCGGTGCGGTCATCTGCCACTGACCGGCTTCCGTCTTTCCGAGGATTATGTCCTCGCCCGTTTTTTTCCTGATTTCGACCCCAGTGATGTCCGTTTGGTTGAGGGTCAAAATCTTCGGAGGAATGTCCGCGGAGGCTGTCGCTGTGATTTCCGGCGGCTTGCGATGATTGGACCAATAGAGCGTTCCAGTAAGCGCCGCCAGTACGATGGCGGCGACGAGTAGTCCACGAAATTTCATTGGAATGTTCCTGTGTGCGAGAGTTCGAGCCGGGGATGGCTTTCTATCGGCGGCGCCACCATACGGTTACTCCTACAATGACGATCCCCAGCGGCAGGATGCCAAGACTGGTAATTCCCACCCAGTTTAATTGCGAGCGCGTCATGGTAACGCGGCGGTCGTCGCGATCTTTGGGGCGGATGGAGATCAAGTCCTCATCCGAAGCGAGCCAGTTGATGGTGTTCAAGGCCAAATCACGGTTGCCGTTAAAATTGATGAACGAATTTTCCGCCCAGTCGGCGCTCCCGACCACAACAAATCGCCCCGGAGCATTCTCTTTGCCCGTTTGGTAAGAGCCCGCGGCGGCGATGGTTAGCGGCCCCTTCTTGTTTTTCGGATCGCTTGTATCGACTTCCGGTGAATTCAACTTGGTCGTGGCGAGGCTGCTCTCGGAGGAATCAAACAACTTCTCTACAGTGGTCTTGTCGGAGTTTTTTACTTCCATGGAGCGAACGAAGGGAAAGCCAGTGGCTGACCCTTTCATATCGTTCACTATGGCATGCCGGTCGTAGCTGGTCACCAGCGCGACCTGAGGGCCAAATCCGGCCAGCTGCCCGATAGGATTCTGGTCCAGGATCAAATCCTTATTCAAGGTGACACCCCAACTCTGGAGCAGGTCCGCCAGCGCGTCATTGTCCGCAATCTCCAAGCGGCCCATTTTTAGAGGAGGGCCGAGGAGAAACAGGGCGCGCCCGCCCCCTTCCACATACTTCTTTAGAGTCTCGACGGCCGGCTCCTGGTAATCCGCGGTGGGCCCGGCGACGACCACTACCGTGCAATTGGATGGCACTTCGCTTTTCTGCAGCAGACTGATAGGCCGGGAGTCGTATTCTTCCTTCACCAGTAGATCGCGAAGCCGCGAGTAACCGCTGCGCTCCGTATCGTCGAACTGATGCTCCCCGCTTCCAGCGACATAACAAATGGTTCGGGCGCCGCTCTTCGTCGCGCGAATGAACGCGGCGGTGATGTCTTCCTCGCTGGTGCTCTTCGCTTCTTCTTTCTTTCCGCCAATCTGCACAATGGTCGTGCCGTAGTTCTTGATTCCGGCTTCGCGGGCTAACTGGGGCTTCTTGTCGGCGTCGATGTATTCCACATGAACCCTGGGGGAAAGATTCGCGTACAGATCAAGCTGATCCTTGGCGCGTTCGAATCGCGTCCCTTGATCGAAATAGGTGATCTTGGCGTCTTCTTTCAGACCTTTTACGATCTTCGCGGTTTGTTCGGAAAGGCTGTAGCGTTTGTTGGCGGTTGTGTCGTATGTTTTGGTGTAGCGGTTGGCGAGAAAGTTCGCCGTGCTAATGATCGCCAGCACGACAACAATGTAGAGAGCCGCGTAAGCGACATACTTGGTCTGTCTCGCCTTGAGCAATTGAAGATTCACTTATGACCTCCACCGCAGAGACTCCAGCGACCGCGCGGTGAGAAAGAGTCCCAAAAAAATCACCGTCAGGTAATAGATAGCATCCTTCGAATCCAGGACGCCTTTGGCGAACGATTCCATATGCGTGGTCACAGACATGTAGGAGAGCACCTGCGCCCATGTTGCAGTCTCGTACCCGCTAGCCCATCCAAGCACAAAAATCAGCAGACAGACGCCAAACGTCGCAGCTCCGGCGATTATCTGATTCTTGGTCAGCGTAGAAATGAACGTGCCAATGGCCAACATCCCCGCGGCCTGCAGCAGCATACCGAGATACGCGACAACCATCGGCTTCCAATCGGGATTGCCGTATTTAAAGAGAAACGCGAAGTTCAATCCTGTGAGCAGCAGCATACCGGCATAAAGAGAGACAGCCGCAAGCCACTTCCCGAGAATAACCTCCGCGTCCCGGACGGGTGAGGTGGCCAGCAGCTCAATCGTCCCGTTGCGTTTTTCTTCCGCGAACAAGCGCATGCTGATCAGCGGAATAAAGAAAAGCCCGATCACGTTCATGTTGCCGAGCAGCTGCCGGATGATCTGCTCATTGATGTTCATTGGGAACATTTCGCCGCGTTGCATTGATGCTGTGCTGTAGAAGACAAAAGCTCCAACCATGTTCCAGAAAAACCACCCGAAGATGAGAGCGAACATGATCAGCAGGATGTAGGCGACAGGCGAAACAAAATAGCTGCGCAGCTCCTTGCGTAAAATGATCCAGATATTCCTCATGACCCTGATTCCTTTGATGGGGTTTCTTCCGCTGGAGGGGCGGGCTGCTCGCCGGTGAGTTGCAAGAAGATTTCTTCCAGGCTCACGGCCGCCGGGCGCATTTCATTCAAGTCCCAGCCTGACTCCACCACCGCGCGCGCCAAGTCACCTCGAACGAAACTTCCTTTGCGGTTTTCCACTTCAAACAGGCTGCGGTTTTGCCGCTTCTCCTTGAAGACCACGCGGCTCACGCCGGAGACTTTTTCGAGCCGGCTCTGCACTGTCGATGAATCGACGTCTCCGTTGCGTGCCGCCACTTCCAGAAGCACCGACTCCGCGCCACGCGCCCGGTTTTGCAGATTGCTGACCGAGTCCGTCGCGACGAGTTTGCCTTTATTGATGATGATCACCTGCTGGCAGGTCTGCTCCACTTCGGGCAGGATGTGCGTGCTCAGGATGATGGTGTGGTCGCCCGCCAGGCTCTTAATCAAGTCGCGCGTCTCATTGATCTGCTTGGGATCAAGGCCGGCAGTGGGTTCGTCCAGAATCAGGACGTCCGGATTGTGAATGATGGCTTGCGCGAGTCCGACGCGCTGGCGATAACCTTTGGAAAGCTTGCCGAGCAGCTTGTTCTTCACATCGGTGATGGCACAACGCTCACAAACGCTATCGACGCGTTGCCGCAGGTCGGCTCCAGATAGGCCTTTCAGCTTGCCAACAAACGTCAGATATTCGGCCGTCCGCATTTCCAGGTAAAGCGGAGGGGCCTCGGGCAGGTACCCGATGCGCTTCTTGACTTCGAGCGGCTGCTCGAGGACATCGAATCCGGCCACTATCGCGGTGCCTGCCGTGGGTGGCAGGAAGCAGGTGAGCATTCGCATGGTCGTCGTCTTGCCGGCCCCGTTCGGCCCGAGAAAGCCGACGATCTGGCCCTTCTCGACTTCAAACGAAATGTGGTCCACCGCGGTATTGCGCGCGTACCTCTTGGAAAGCTCCTTAACGCTGATCATAGTTATTTTTCATTGAAAGTAGGATACCCGCACTAGAACGGTATCACCTATCGCAGTTTTTCTCGAACAATCAGGATTCAGAACAATATCATCCTAAAAACTCAAAGACCCCGTGTCAACCTCTCAACCGCACTTTTTTTCGAGGCTCCTAATCACTCGTCACGGCCAACAGATGCAAGTTCCTGTCATTCGACGATGCTCACGGCGCAACAGTTGCCTTCGTCCCGCTGGAGTGCTGCTACAATGCCGCAAGGAGAGAGAATTCGCCTATGTTTGCCGTGCGCTTGATCGGCGTGCTGGCGCTGGTCGCACTCAATGGCTTTTTCGCGGCGACGGAATTCTCGCTGGTGGCCGTGCGCTTGTCCCGCGTGCGGCAGCTCGTGGCCAAAGGGATTGCCCGGGCGCGCGTCGTAGAACTTCTACTGTCGGACTTGCATCGCGTGGTCTCCGGCGTGCAGCTGGGTATCACGCTCACCAGCCTGGCGATCGGGGCGCTCGGTGAATCCACCTTGGCGAGAGGCTTTCAAACGCTTTGGCCGGGTACTCCGGGGACGCGCACCGTTTTGTTTTCCCATGCGGCCGCTCTTGCCAGCGCGTTTGCACTCTTGAGCGCGTTGCATGTGGTCATCGGCGAGCTTGTCCCCAAAACCGTAAGCCTGGCTCGCGCCGAGCGGGTCGCCTTGCTGGTGGCCGTGCCGTTTCACTGGTTCCTGAACACTTTTCGCTGGGTGATCAACCTGCTCGACGGCGTGTCCGGCGCGATCGTCAAAGCGCTGGGCATTTCCTCGGCGCAAGCCCACGGCGGAGCGCACTCCACGGAAGAGTTGCAAATCCAGATTCAGCAGGCGCGCGAACGAGGATTGCTCGCTCCCGGCGAGGAGCGGTTTATTCTAAGCGCCATCGAACTTTCGCAAATCCAGGTGCGCGAGATCATGATCCCCCGGCCGGACATGCACACGCTTCCCATAGAATCCACGCTGGATGAAGTGATGCGGGCCTTTGCCACCACTCAGCGTTCGCGGATTCCCGTTTACCGCGGCACGCAGGACCAGATCCTCGGCTTTGTGCATATCAAGGACATGATGTGGATTCTGCTCGATCGCGAGCGGCGATTCGAAGAGAATGCCGCGCTTCCGGTTTTTGATTTACGGCGCGTCCTGCGTGAAGTGCTTATCGTTCCGGAAACCAAGCCCGCCAGCGAATTGCTTCTCGAGTTGCGCACGCGCCACGTAGGAATGTCCTTGGTCGTGGATGAGTTCGGCAGCATCCTCGGCTTGGTGACCATGGAAGACATCCTCGAACAGATGGTGGGAGAAATTCACGACGAGTTTGACGTTGTGGAGCGGCCGCTCACTCTGGCCGATGGGGCGCTGCTCTTTGATGCCGCGCTCAACGTGCGGGACCTCGACGCGCAATACAACATCACCGTGCCGGAAGACCCGGCGTACGCCACGGTCGGCGGATTCGTGCTCGATCAGCTGGGCTTTATTCCGAAGGGAGGCGAAAGTTTCGAGTATGGCAATTTCCGCTTTTCGGTCGTGGAAATGGACGGCAGGCGCGTCGCGCGGGTGAAGGTTCAGCGCGTGCGCCCGTTGGAAAGCGAAGCAAAAACGCGCGGCACTTCGGAACCGGCTCAGCAATCGCAGAAAAATCCGGCCGCCTCTCGCGCCGGTAAATAGGTGAATCAACTCAAGTGGCTCCCGTGCGCCGGATCATTTTTAAGCGCTGCCCGGCAACGGCGCAACTCGCTTTCTTGGCGCTGGTGGTTTGCGCAACCATCGCGATTCCTTCGTTGAGTTTCATAAGACCCCGGTTGACAATGAAGGCGTGAGTCCGCACAAGCACCGGATCGCCGATTACCTGCGGCCCAAAACGCTTTCGATGTTGTTGCTCGGGTTTTCTTCAGGCCTTCCCTTTTTTCTGGTCGGCAATACGTTCGGCTACTGGCTGCGCGATGAACACACCTCCCTGACGGCGATCGGGTTTCTTTCCTGGGTAGGCATTGCCTATTCGCTAAAGTTTCTGTGGGCGCCCGTGATGGATCGCGTCGACTTGCCGTTGTTTAAACGGCTTGGACATCGGCGCGGGTGGATGATGTTCTCGCAGATCGTCGTCGGGCTGGCGCTGGCCGCCATGGGCGGAATTGGCACGACAGCCGGGCTCGGCCGGCTTGGCGCTTTTGCGCTCGTCGTCGCGTTTGCCTCATCGACACAAGACATTGTGGTCGATGCCTGGAGAATTGAATCGGCAGACGACGGAGAAGAACAAGGCCTCCTCGCGTCTGCCTATCAGTTCAGCTACCGCCTGGCGCTCCTGACTACGGATTCCCTTATCCTCATCGTGGCAGCGGCCGTGGGCTGGCGCATGTCCTACGGTATCTACGGCGCATGTATGGCCGTTGGAATAATCGCCACCTGGTTTGCGAAGGAACCGGAGCGCGCGGATGCGGTGATGGATGAAAAAAAGCGCGAAGCGCCGCTTTGGACGCCGCGCGGTTTCTTCGACGCTGTTGTGGGACCGTTCATCGCTTTCTTCCGCGCTCATGGCTGGCTCGCGCTTGTGATGTTAGCGGCAATCAGTCTCTACCGGGTGCCGGACTTCGTCATGGGTCCGATGTCGAATCCCTACTACCATGACATCGGTCTTTCGAAGCAAACGGTCGGAGCAGTGCGCGGCTCAATCGGACTCATCGCAACGTTTGCAGGCATCGCAGCGGGTGGATTCTGCTCGCTGAAGCTGGGCCACATGCGCGCGCTAGTCATCGGGGGCATTCTGCACTCAGTCGCGGTTGCCGCGTATGCGACTCTCGCGTTCGCGGGCGCGAGCATTCCTCTGTTCGCGCTCGTCATGGCAGGTGACAACTTCGGCATCAGCTTTGCCGGCGTTGCGCTTATCGCGTACATGTCGAGTCTCACCAATCTGGGATACACCGCCACGCAGTATGCGCTCTTGAGTTCAACCTATGCCTGGCTGGGAAAGATCTTGAAGGGATTTTCCGGTGCTGCGGTCGAAAGCCTGAGCGCCACGCATGGCCTCATTCACGCCTACGGCATTTTCTTTATCGTTTGCGGACTGACCGGCGTGCCTGCGGTCCTTCTGTTCGCGGCTTTGGGTTACTGGCACAGGCGGAAGCAACCGGCGCCAGCCACTGGCTAGGCGATGGGAAACAGCACCAAGGCACAATGTAATTTGATGTGTAATTTTCTTACGAAGAAATGGCCGGAGTAAATATGGAGAATCCTTTTTCAATGAAAGCACGCATAGGAGTATTTTGGTGGTACTACTGCTATAAAAAGGGAAAGCGAGTGTCAGAATGAGTCCCAAAATGAAACATTTTTCTGTGATAGGTGTGACACTAATATTTCTTCTCAGCTGGTTCACAGCGCTGGGATTCACGTCAAGAGAATGGCACGGGGGATCGTGGCAACTTCGGGTGTCAATGGCTGGATTTGTGATTTCGTATCCGCTTCCGTGGTTGAGGTTCGCCAAAGGTAGGTTCGATAACTGGCAAATCGCGTTGGTAAGTTATGTAGCTCTGGTGAATGCGATGTGGGTTATACTGCTGCTAAGAAATTCATACCGCTGAATCAGGTTCAAATATGACGCATTTGGAAGGCGCTACTTCGTGAGGACGACAGGCGTGCCGCGGCCTAGACTCAAGGTTCGCGAAGCATTTCCTTTGTTGATTCCGATCTCGATATACCCGCTCGATCCTACGTAAGCGATGGCCTCGCCATTGTTGCCCTGTGCAAAGGTGTCCACCAGACGCGTCACCGCCTGATTTCCGACTTGGAACTTGATGCCACCGCTGGCCAGCGCGGACTCCGGCAGATCTTCTGACCGGAAATTCGTAATCAAATTGCCGAAGGCGTCGGCGCGCAGGACCACGCCCTTAAGAACGCCGTCCGCCTCTTTCGGGCGCGGAATCGCGAACTTCTTGTAGTCAGTGATCTCGTCGCCCATGCTGGGGGTCTGCCAGCCTTTCGTAAGCCAAGAGGCCACGGGAGCAAAAATGTCGCGGCCATGAAAGGTCTTGCTCACGGGTTGCAAGTAATAGTGCTCGACGTTGGCGTGGCGGACGACCAGGCTTTCTTTTTCGCGTTCGTAGATGACGGAGAGCACGCCGTTGTCCGGCGCGACGAAATATTGGTTCGTAGCGCTGACGAGCAAGGGCCTGCGCTCGGTGCCTACGCCGGGATCCACCACCACGACGTGAATGGTCTTCGACGGGAAATAAGAATAGGCTGCGCCAATGGTCAGCGCCCCATCGAGCAAATCGAATGGCGTGACGTTATGCGTGATGTCCACGATGGTCACGTCGGGATTGATCTTCAAGATGACGCCCTTGAGCGTCCCGACCAGATGGTCGTTCGTGCCGTAATCCGTTGTCAGTGTGATGATTGCGTTGGCCAATGGCTTCTCTCACCCAAAATGTTTTTGCTTGGTTCGCAAGCGGAGCAGGGAGGAACTCCGTCACTTCTGACGCTAACGGAGCAAGGCTTCCACGTCAATCCTTCGCGCGTACTATGCTGTGCAATCGCCAACGGTCTGGGGGCGGTGGGCCGGGGTTAGCTCTCGCCCTGCTCTGGTGCGCAGTGATGCCATTCCGGGTCGGGGAAATGTGACCTGCAGAACCACAGCCCGCATTTTTCACAGTGGCGTTGGCCCTGTTCATCGCAGGGTTCGTCCATGCGCGAAACACCCTGGCACATCTGTTCTTTTGTTTTAACGCCTGTCGAGCTCATCGCGTCCTCCAAATCACAGGAGATCATTCTTTTGTGAAAGGGATGTCAGTGGGCGGGTTCCACCACGCCCACTTTGTCGACGCCACTGCACGCAATATACACCCGCCCGTCGGAAGTCGCAGCCATATTTCGCACGGTTCCGCCGCCGGAGGGCGCCGTCAGCCTTCCAAAGTCTCGTAGCCTAATCTTCGAAAGGGTGCGGTTCAATCACTGAATCAGCGTGCCGTCATTTTGAAGTGGGCTCAGTGCCAGCGCCAGCGCGCCGCTTCGCCTTGATCAGCACATCCACGGAGTCCGGCCGGCCATTCCAGAAATCAAGGCGGATTCGTCCATCCGGCAGTTGCCGGACGGATGCGGGAATCGAGCTGGCCAGGAGGTACCAGCCTGCTGGCAAAACCACGGCGTTGCGCGGCCGCCCCAAGCTGCGGTCAAAGACCAGGTCGTCGCCGTCGAGGCCATAGCTGGCCGGAGCGGTGTAGGTCTCAGAGATACGTAAGCGTATGGACTGGCCCTTCTTCACCGGCGTGAAGGGGATCAGGACTACTTCGGTCGTCGGGCCCACCGCTTCCTCGGCCTGGATTTTTTCAGCAGCCATTTCAGTCCCATTCATGACTCGCGTGGTGAGTTTTTCACCGGTGTCGAGATTATAGGCTGACGGATTCGACGCTTTGCTGCCCTCGCGAACGACATTCAAATACCGGTTCACGCCGGGGCGCGACTCCGTGTAATCGTGATACAGGCTGAACGAGTGCGTCTCTGGTTGCTGCAGAAAATACACGATGTCGCGGTCCTGGTGTGCGCGTTCCGAAAGGCGCTCTCGCTCGGTTTCTCCTTCAAAAGGTGCTTCCCAACTTTTTTTCGTCGTCAACGCCCGCGACGCTGCGGACGCGCCGGTCTGCGCACCGGGCTTCGCCTTCAGCGTAAGGGCCGCCTCACCAGGTCCTGCGTTCATAAAGCTGATGGCGATTCGTCCGTCCGCTTGCGGCAGAACCTGCGAGGGCACGTTGCACTCCACTAACTCGTATCCGGCGGGAAGGACTACGCTATTTCTGCGAATCCCAAGGGAACGCTGGAAGACGATGGTGTCTCCTTCGCGGAAGTAGCTCTTCGCATCTTTGTAAGTTTTTACGATCACCATGCGTCCTTCGCCGTCCGCCGGAACCGGACGTGCGAGATGGACTCTGATGAAATCGCTTGTAGCAGCCTCGCCCGCCATGAGCGGGTCCTTGCGTGCCTCCTCGCCGCCAATCACTTCGAACTTCAGCGGTTCGCCGGTCATGGCGTCGAACACCGCCTCGTCGCTGGCCACGCTGCCTTTGCGAATCGGGTTGTAATAAAGGGTCGCTCCGGGAGCCGTCGCCGTTACCTCGTAGCGAATCTTGAAACTGGCGCTTTCCGGGGCGAGCAGTTCGTACCGTGTGTATTCGTCGGTTTCCGTTTGGCGAACGATGGCCGCAGCCGCGTTTGTGCTCGCCGCCGCTCCGGAAGGTTCTTGCGCGATGCATCCTGGCGTGATCCAAAGCAAAAGGGAAATGGCGGGCATTCCAATTACGAGCGATGTGCGCATGGTTGCTTCCTCTCACCAGGAAAGTGACTGATCAAGATGTTCGTATCCTAATCTGAACCGGCGAAAGTGCAACATGTTACGATTCGGGATGCTGGTGGTCGTTTGGCGCACGCGGAAACAGGAAGGTGAAAGATCTGTGGATCGGAGAATTACGTTCGGACCGCTGGATGAGTTGCTGGATCGCGTCCGCAGCGGCTGTAGCGTGAACCGCGATGAAGCGGTGACGCTTTTTCAGGAGGCGCCACGCGCCGCGCTGTTGGAAGCGGCCAGCGACGTGCGCGAACAGGGAAAAGGGAAGACCATCAGTTTTTCGAGAAAAGTTTTTATCCCCTTGACCACGCTGTGCCGCGATTACTGCGGTTACTGTACGTTTCGAAAAGATCCAGGGCAGCCGGGCGCGCATTTCATGACGCCGGAAGAGGTGCTGGCACTGGCGGAGCAGGGGCGGCGCGCGGGCTGCAAAGAAGCACTCTTCAGTCTGGGCGATCAGCCGGAGCGCATTTTCCCAGAGGCGAAAGGATTTCTCGGCCAGCAGGGTTACTCGAGGACGCTGGATTATCTCGCGGCTATGTGTGAATTGGTTTTGGAAGACACTGGTCTTTTGCCGCATGCGAACCCAGGATTGATGGATGGAGCGGCGCTGGACAGATTGAAGGATTCGAACGCGAGCGTCGGCCTGATGCTGGAAACCGTCAGCCTGCGCCTCATGCGCGAAGGGTTACCCCATGCCAATGCTCCCGACAAAGTGCCTTCGCTGCGGCTGCGTACGATCGAAGAAGCAGGGAAGCGGTCGATTGCATTTACCACCGGAATTCTGATCGGAATCGGTGAGACCGTGGAAGAACGGATTGATTCGCTGCTGGCCATTCGCGAACTGCACGAAAAATACGGGCACATCCAGGAAGTGATTGTGCAGAATTTCCGGGTGAAGAGCGACATACCGATGGCTGGACATCCGGAACCTACGCTCGAGGATATGTTGCGAACGATCGCGGTAGCGCGGCTGATCCTGGGACCGAAGATGAATGTCCAAGCGCCGCCCAATCTGAGTTACAGAGATTTTCCGCGGTTGCTGGAGGCCGGCATTAACGATTGGGGAGGAATATCCCCGGTGACAAAAGACTTCATCAATCCGGAAGCGGCCTGGCCACAGATCGCGCTACTGCAATCCGAAACGGAAGCCCGGGGATTCTCGCTGCGCGAAAGGCTCGCGTTGTATCCGGAATTTATTTCGCGCCAGGGATTTCTTTCCGCGCGGGTGAGCGAAAAGGTCAGCAAGCTAGCCGGTGCAAGCGGTTTTGCGCTCTAGAAAAACTTCAGAGCGAAAGTAACCTCTGCGTTCCTACTTTAGAGGCAATCCCGTAAAGCGAATCCCCGCGGTATGCACCTTGTAGCGGACATTCAATCCGATAAGCAGCGCCGTCAGGGACTCGGCGATGCGGGCATTTTCTAGTTTTCCGCCGTTCACCGCGCGCGCACCGGGAATCTTTCCAACCAGCTCAATCGCGACTTGTTTGGCATTCGAATCGTCGCTGCACACAAGAATGTCGCAATCCACCGGGCCTTCTTTGGCGAGGAGTTCGGCGCTTAGATTGTGAAACGCGGCCGCCACGCCGACTTCCTGTGGCACGAGTTCGCGGGTCTGCTGCGCGGCAGAACCTTGCCAGACGCCCAGCATGCGCGCAGGACTGCCGCCGACCGACGCAGCTAGCGGAACGGTGGTGTCGATGACAATCTGGCCCGGTTTCCAGAGCGCGCTTAGTTGCTTGAGGAGAGCCGCGTGTCCGGCGAATGGAACAGTAAGAACTACAACCTCGCATTGCGCAACGGTAGCGGCGTTGTCCGCGCCTTCAATGTTGACGGGAGGGCCCAGACGTTCGCGAAGTTGTCGTGCTGCCTCCGCAGCGCGCTGTGCGTCACGCGAACCGATTACGATATGTTCGCCGGCCATCGCCCAACGCATCGCGAGTCCCGATCCTTCAGGTCCAGTGCCGCCAAGGATGCCGATTTTTCCGATCATAGTTTTTGTTCTGTCCTGAACTAACTTTAACAGTCAGGCGGAGCGAATCAGTTTATCGCGCAAAACCCTGGCCTGCAGGCCCTAAATTATAGCCCCAGGAAAGAAAGCTTCTATTGACTTGCTTTATCGCACGGCATAGGCTCTCTTCGTTCTTCCCTTTTCCAGGGGTGGGTAAGGGGATGCGACGACTTCCGGTTCAGCGACTTTGCTTTACAAGAGATGTGCCCGGTCCGTTCAGCAGCGCTTCAGGAACAGTCCCGGAGCGGGACGCTCCTTTCGTTTTCAAACTGGATCCGGCAGACCGCTGGCTTTACTTGTCGGAGCTGAAAAAACTCGATCAACTCGAAGAAATCCAAGGTCTTTTTCAAAGATGTGTATTTTCCATCTCAGGGGGTGTGTGGTGAACCGATCGAAGCTTGTTGCGTTCCTGCAAATCTCGTTTCTCCTCTCTGCCACCATGCTAGCGCTCTCCAATCCGCCGAGAGCATTTGGCCAGGCGGTGAACGCGACACTCTCAGGCAAGATTGTGGACACCTCAGGCGGGAGCGTCGGCAAGGCGACCGTAAGCGCCACCAACACAGCCACGGGATTTTCCCGCTCTGTACAAGCTTCGGACGCGGGCGAATACACAATTCCAGCGCTTCCAGCCGGTGAATACTCCGTTTCTGCCGCATACACGGGCTTCGGCAAGCAGACCAAAACCATCACACTCCAGGTTGGCCAAGGGGCGGAACTGGACTTCAGCATAAAACCGGGAAGTGTGGAGGAGAAGGTTCAGGTGGAAGCAACCTCAGAGCTGGCGGAGCCGACGCGGACTCAGGTGAGCACGGTCATCACGGAACACCAAATCATGGACCTGCCCGTCAACGGGCGCGAATTCATCGATTTCGCGCTGCTCTCTCCCGCGGTTACCATCGGGGATACGACGGCCGGAAACACGGACGTAATCGTCGAGCCGGTCACGAAGCTTTCTTTTGCGGGGCAGAACATCCACTACAACTTCATCGCCGTCGATGGCAACGATGACATTTCGACAGCCTCAGGCATTCAGCGAGGCACGCCACCCCAAGAGTCGGTGCAGGAGTTTCGCGTCATCAACACTGACTATTCGACGGAGTTCGGCCGCGCGAGCGCCGGCATCGTCAATATCATCACGCGCAGCGGCACCAATGATTGGCACGGTACACTCTACGAGTATTTCCGCAACAACAAAATGGACGCCATCAATTTGCTGCAAGCAACCGGGGCGCACACGTTGCGCCAGAACCAGTTTGGAGCGGCCATCGGCGGCCCGGTACAGAAGGATAAGTCCTTCATCTACGCCAACTATGAAATCCAGCGGCGGGGCGAATCGCCTTTCTACAATTCCGCCGTCCTTTCGAATATTAAATTCATCAACGAAGTGAAGACCAACGTCTACGGATTGCCGGCCGAGCCGGCTCTTGGCAGCGTACTGCGCACCAACAACACGGACGACGGCTTTATCCGATTTGACCATAGTTTCAGCGAGAGAGAGAATTTGTTCGTGCGGTATTTCATCAACGATGGACGATTGCTGAATCAATCCCCGCTCAATGATGGATTCGACTTGCCCTCCGCTTTCAAGGACAATTTTTATCGCGACCAGTCGATTGCCGGCACACTCGCCTCTGTAGTCACGCCGAAGCTGGTGAACGAACTGCGCATGCAGTTTGCGCGGCGGTCGTTTGATTTCCCAACGGTTTCCACGCAGCCCCATCTGGAACTCTCGAATATTTTTACCGTGGGAGTAAACCGGGGGAATCCCGATTTTTATCGCGAATCGCGCTTCGAAATCGTGGACAATCTGACCGCCACGCACGACAAGCACACCATCAGCTTCGGCGGCAATTTCAATTATGTGAAAACGACAGAGTCCTTCCCACTCTTTTATCCCTTCGAGGCGGACTTCCCGAACCTCGGTGCGTTTCTCGGGAATGACGGAGCGGTTGGCCCACAGTGCGTTTCGGCCGCAGGCGACCCCGGCGGCCCCGGCCCGGCCGGCTGCCAGCACCCCAACGTGATTTTCTTCGAGCGCTTTCAGGCGCCGAATTTTAACGAACCGACTCTGACTGGCGGTACGGCGATCTACTCGGGTACGCGAATCAACTCGACGATTCGCAACGAAGCAGAAGGAGAAATGAATCATACCTACAATGGGCTCTACATCCAGGATAAATGGCGGGCCACCAACCGGCTGACGCTGAATGGAGGCATCCGCTGGGAGTGGGAGACTTGGCCTTCGAACGCGCTGAGCACGCAGTGGAAGAATTTTGATCCGCGCCTCGGCATGGCCTACAGAGTGGGAACAAAGAAGAATGTCGTCTTGCGCGGCGGCTTCGGCCTGTTCCACGGGATTATTCCCGCGCCGCTCCTTGCCTGTCAGATTCCCTCTTGCGGTGGAACCATCGGAAAATATCCCGGCCGCACAAACGAAGATGCTCTTAACGCCAAGACCGAACTCTTCGCCTTCGCCAGCAGCCCGCTGATTACAGGTTTGGGGCTTGAAGGCCTCGTAAAAGACGGCGCTTATCCCGACAATACGACCGATCCATTTACGAATCCGTTCCCGGGCTGCACGCCGATCACCAACTGCGGATTCTTCGGTCCCGCCGTCATTGTGCGCTTTGACCAGAACAGCAAGAATCCCTACGGCATTCAGGCCAGCATGGCCGTGGAATTCGAACCGCTGCCGGACACCACGGTCAGCATCAGCGGCTTGCATATTCGCGGTGTCCATCTTGGCAGTTTTTTCAATGTGAATCAGCCCGATCCGAACACCACGTTTACGACGGGGGAGCGGACCTTCTTCGATTCGCAGGGACGGTCGGGACTAAAGAATCTGTATTGCACGGCTCTCCCCTGTGTTTTTAATCCCGGTGTCCGGACGTTCCCGATTGCGGTCTACTTCGAGGCGACTTCACGCTGGGATTCGCAATATGACGGACTACTGATCAATATCAATAAGCGGCTGTCGCACAATTTCTCCTACGGTGCCAGCTACACCTGGTCGAAGACCATCGACGATGGCCCCAACCCAAGCTTCGTGCTGATTCCTCAGGACAGCCAGAACTTCCGCGCCGAGCGCGCCCTTTCTTCGGACGACGTGCGAAACCGGCTGGTTCTCAACGCCACTCTCACCACTCCGAAGACCTGGAATGCTTTCGCGCGCGACTTTGAACTCGGCTTGATCACCACTATCCAGTCGCCCATGCGCTTCACCAAGTTCGCCGGATTTGACGCCAATGGCGACATCTTCGGCAACAACGACCGTGTGGGCATTGAGCCGCGCAATACCTTTGTCGGCGATAATTTCCGCTCCGTCGATTTGCGCGTGGGCCGGAAGATTCCGCTGCAAGAGAAGCGCAGCCTGGAAATCCTGGCGGAAGCGTTCAATCTTTCCAATACCCTGAACGTGCGTTTCTACAACACGGTTTACGGCGCCTCGGACTTCTGCCCGTTCGATCCAACAGCGTTCGGTTGCCCGGCGGCACCGTCGGGATTCCGGGAAGGCTCGCCGAACCCGCTGTATGGGACGCCGCGCGCCGTGAACAATCCGCGACAGATTCAGCTGGCATTGAAGTTCAACTTCTAGTGGTAGATTGAGTTTCAGCTTGATGGTCCGGCCGCTGCTCATCGCGGCAGCTGGACGCACGTTCTTCCGAGAATGCAGCTATCCTTGGACAAAAGCGCATGAGTTTTTCCCATCCGGAGGCGCACGCTCAAGCAGCGGCAGCAAACGCGACGGCTTTTGCGCCCATTGGCGCGCGAAGACTGCTGGCACTGGGAGGCATCGGACTAATCCTGGTGGGGATGCTCGTCGGAGATATTTTTGCGGTGTTTGTGTTGCATCAAAATGCCGCAAAAGTTGGTGCAAGTCTGACGGCGGCGGCTCACGCAGCGGTCGCGGGCGATTCGAAAGCGGTCCTTGCTTCGTTTCAAGCAACGGGTGGCTTTCTCGAAAATCGCGGCACCAAGGTGGATACGCACGTTCACATGATCGCCTTCGGTTACCTGGCGCTGATGCTTGCAATTCTTCAACCGTGGGTTGCTCTCAGCGAAGATACGAAGAAAAAACTTGCTTGGATATTTCTTTTGGGCGCGGGACTGCTGCCGGTGGGCGTTTTTATGATTCATTACATTGGGCTGGCATACAGCCCGCTGGAATCGATTGGATGGGCCAGCATCGGCGCCGATTTCGGCGGGCTGCTGGTAATGGTCGCGACGGTTGGCTACCTTGGGGGGCTGGGAAAACGGGCTCAAGAAAAAGAAAATCTTCAGTTACGGGATGGCTTGCTCGAAGACCGCAGCACCGCCGGACGCACTCTTCTGGCGGGCGGACTGGCACTCGTACTGCTCGGCTTTGTACATGGCGTTTATTACGCGGGCGTGGATCTCTACAAACACGAAGCTTTAGACTTTTCTTTGCTCTCACAGATGGGCGCCGGTGCAGCTGCTAATAATGTGGGCATGGTGGACACTGCGCTCAGCCAGTACGCCCAACTGGGTGGAGACAAAGCGGTGAAGATTGCCGCGCACGCACATGCCATCGAATTCGGCCTGCTGGCCATCTTGCTCGCATTTTTTCAGCCCTATGTTCGTTTGCAAGAAGCCTGGAAGCGGCGCTGGGCCTGGGTGCTGCTCTGCGGGTCGCTGCTTCTTCCGGTGTGCGTACTGCTGGAACTGAACTTCGGACTCCTCGCGGGAGGAATGGCGGACGCTGGGGGCCTGCTGGTGATCATCGCGCTGCTGGCAATGTGGATCGGAATTGTGCGCTACACCGGAGAAATTGACGTGGCCGCGCAATCGTCGGAAGGAACCCGCTGATGCTTGGTGCTCGAAAGCTGCTGATCCTGGGCGGAATCACGTTGGCTCTGCTCGGCATGGGATACGGGATGTGGTATGCGGTTTTCCAGGAGCACCAGGAACTGGGGAATATCGGGGGAACGTTGGCCGCTGGGTTTACGGCCGCAGCGGAACGCAATCCGGTTGCAGCCCAATCGGCGCTGAAGCAGTACAGTGAATTGAAGTATCTCTACGACCGACACGTGGATGTGCACGGTCACTGGATTGGCCTTGCGATGCTGCTGATCCTGTTGGGAATCGCCTACGATCGAGTCGAATTGAGTGAGCGCGTCAAGATTTTTTTGGCGACGGGCTTGCTAGCAGGCTCGCTTTTATTCCCACTGGGCGTTTTGTTCCAGACGTTCAGCCATGATTCGGGTCCAAGAGGGCTGGCGGTCATGGGCTCGGCTCTGGTTATTGTATCGCTGGGTGGCATGACGCTTGGGTTTGTGCGGGAGCGGAGACGTTCTTGATCCATGGAATCGTGGGGAAGAGCGAGCGGAGATGTAATCCATCGACAAACCGCGATTCGAATTGGCTGCGTCTCCTTGCCACGATGTAGCTGGGGAACTAGAATGACACCGCTTGAATGGGCTCGTGGCGGGCACGAGCAAGGTTCGCGCCGATGGCGCGCCCGGAAAAGAGTGGGATCTAACGTGTACGCGGCGTCATTTTCTTATCATCGTCCAGCATCGTTGCAGGAGGCGATCAAGCTTCTTCAGGACTTGGGAGAAGAAGCGCGGGTCATCGCTGGTGGTCAGAGCCTGATCCCTTTGATGAAGATGCGCATGGCGCGGCCCACCGCGTTGGTGGACATAAATTTTATTCCCGGGTTTAGCGAGATCCAGGCTCCCAAGGGCGAGTTGCGATTTGGAGCGCTCGCGCGGCACGCGGACATCGAGAACTCGGAAGCTGCTTCCGCGATCCCCATCGTGCACGATTGCGCCGCGGGCATTGCCGACGTCCAGGTGCGCAACCAGGGAACCATCGGGGGATCGCTGGCGGAGGCCGACCCAAGCGGAGACTGGGGCACGGCGCTGCTGGCGCTGGAGACCATCGTGGTCTGTCTGGGACCAAAGGGCCAGCGCACGGTGCCGCTCGAAGAGTTTATCAAGGACGCCTACACCACGATTCTGGCGCACGACGAGCTGGTCACCGGAGTTCATGTCAAGGTTCCGCCGAAGGGAAGCGGCGGAGCGCACCTGGCTTTCAAGCGAAGCGCTCCAGTCTATCCAACGGCGAGCGCAGCCGTGCAACTGACGCTGGAAGGCAAGGATTTGTGCAAGGACGCGCGCATCGTGCTGGGGTGCGTGGGCCTGAAGGCCATTCGCGCGAAAGAAGCGGAAGCCGAACTGCGCGGGAAAGCCCTCAACGAAAAGACGATTCAAGCCGCTGCGGAGGCCGCCCGTCAGGCTGCGGAACCTCAAAGCGACATGCGCGGCTCGGCGGATTATAAGCGCGTGATGGTGGCCACGCTGGTGAAGCGGGCCATCGGCGTTGCCTCGCGTCGTGCACGCGGAGAACTAGTGGAAACGGGACACGAATATGTCGGGCGCTGAAAAAGTCTTCGTCAAAGTTCGCGTCAACGGCGAACTTCGCGAAGCGGAAGTCGAACCGCGCACTCTGCTGGTCGATTATTTACGGGAACATCTCAATCTGACGGGAACGCATGTCGGCTGTGATACGACTTATTGCGGCGCCTGCACGGTGATTCTGAACGGCCGCACCGTGAAGTCCTGCACGATTTTTGCTCCGATGGCCGGAGGAGGCGAGATCACCACCGTCGAAGGACTTTCCACGGATGGCAAACTTCATGCCATTCAAGAAGCGTTTGCGGAGTGCCACGGCCTGCAATGCGGCTACTGCACGCCGGGACTCCTTCTTTCCACGCTTCAATTACTGAAGAAAACTCCGAAGCCGAACGGCGAACAGATTCGCAAGGGCATTGCCGGCAATACCTGCCGCTGCACGGGCTATCAAAACATTTTCAGGTCCATTCGCATGGCAGCTACGGAAATGGAGAAGCGCTAGGCCATGGAGATCAAGCTCGCCGGCGATTTCACGGTCAAGAAAACTCCCGATGAGGTCTACGGCTTCCTGGTGGACCCCAACCGTTTCTGTCCTCTTCTTCCGGACTTCCAGAGCATGGAGATCGTGGACGCCAGAAATTTTCTGATCAAGATGAGCGTTGGAATAGCTCACATTCGGGGCACGGCAACGGTGAAAATGGCGCTCGTGGATGAGCAGCGGCCGAAGCAAGCAAGTTACGAGGGCCGGGGAGAAGTTCCGGGTGGTTCCGCCACCATTCGCGCGCAGTTTCAGTTGGAAGAAGCGCCCGGAGGACAAACCAAGGTGATCTGGTCGGGTCAATCCAGTGTTCTGGGAAGAGTGATTTCGCTCGCGGGCGGTTTGCTTGAGCCGTTGGGAAAAAAGAACGTACAAAAACTGATTGACGGGTTGCAAAAAGCCCTTGCTTGAACACGGATAACGCGAATGGCCAAGAAAGTAGCCGCAAAGAGTTCGAAGAAAAAGACGGCAACGCCTCGCGCGCAGGCGAACGGGGCGCAGGCTGGCGCGCCGGCAAAGTGGGTGGGGCAGCCTCTTCGCCGCAAGGAAGAAGAGCGCCTGGTCCGTGGCAGGGGCATTTTCGTTGATGACGAGAGGATGCCCGGCATGCTGTTCATCAAGTTTGTCCGCTCTTCGTACGCACACGCGAAAATCACGCGAGTGGATGTTTCTAAGGCGGAAAAGTTCCCCGGCGTGGTTTGCACGCTGACAGGAGCAGAAGTCAAAAGTCAGGTCCAGCCATTTATTGAAATCGGCCCCGGCGGAGCGCAAAAAATTGCCGACTATCCCATGGCCGTGGATAAGGTCCTGTATCAGGGCGAACCGATCGCCGCTGTCGTGGCTGAGACGCGCCTCGCCGCCGAAGACGCAGCGGAACTCGTGGAAATCGAATACGAGCCGCTGACGCCCGTAATCCTCGCCGAAGAGGCGCTCAAAGACGAAAGCCTTTTGCATCCGGCGATGGGCTCAAACCGCAATTGGCATGGCTTGTTCGAATACGGCGACGTCGAGAAGGTCATGAAGCAGGCTGCTCACGTCGTGCACATCGGCCGCATGCACTTCCACCGTTTTTCCAGCACGCCGCTGGAGTGCAACGTCATCATCGCCACCTGGGACCCACGTTCCGGCGACATCGATTACCGCTGCAATAACACCTTTCCTTCGTTCGCCGCGCAGTTTCTCTCGCCAGCGCTGGGTGTACGCATTGACCAGATTCACATGAAGAGCTATGACATTGGCGGCGGCTTTGGCATCAAAATCACGAACTATCCGTATATGGCTGTCTGCGCGCTAGCATCGCGCAAAGCGGGCGGCCTCGCGGTGAAATGGGTTGAAACTCGGATCGAACACATGCAAGCCAGCGCGCATGGAAACGAACGGACGTTCCTTGATACCCGCGTGGCCCTGGATAAGAATGGCGTCATTATCGGAATCGATTCCAAGCATGTTGACGACTGCGGCGCGTTTCCACGCTACGAGCCGCTGGGCTGCGTGATCTGGGCGCAAGTGCTGCCGGCCACCTGCCGCGTGAAAAATATCCGTATCGATTTGCACCAAGTCGTCACGAACAAGTGCCCCGTCGGTCCGAACCGCGGCTACTCGCGTATGCAGCACCTGTGGTTCATGGAACGTATTCTGGATATTTGCGGGCACACCCTGGGGATTCCCGGCGATGAGATGCGCCTGCGGAACTACATCCGCAAAAATGAAATGCCGTACAAAACGCCGAACGGTTGCGTCTACGATTCGGGCGACTACGCGAACATGCTGGTGGTGGCCAAGAGGCTCCTCAACTGGGACGATTGGAAAAAGAAGCAGGCCGCCGCGCGCAAGGAAGGCCGCTGGTTCGGTCTGGGGATCGGCACGACGCTCGACTCGGGCACGAACAATTTTGGCCAGGCGCGCATCATCAATCCGGACGCGCCGTTTTCCGGCCAGTCTAAAGTCGGCATCGTCAAGCTGGATATTTACGGCGAAGTGGTCGTCAGCATGGGCTCGGTGCCGCAGGGGCAAGGCCACGAGACCACGGCCTCACAGGTCGTTGCCGACGTCCTGAGCATTGCTCCGAACATGGTGAATGTGCAACCGGGCTTCGACACCGCGCACAACGCCTACACGGGCCACACTGGAACGTATGCCAGCCAGTTTGCTGTCACAGGACTTACCGCGATCCATGGCGCGGCGATGAAGCTTCGCAAAGAGCTCAGCCGTCTTGCTGCCTGGAAGCTGCAAGCAAAAGAAAAGGACCTGGAATTTGGCGTCGGCGCCCAGGGGCCGGAAGTGCGCGTAAAAAGCGCGCAGAAGTCCATCAACTATTGGGCGTTGGCGAACATCGTGAATGTGAACAATGCAGGAATGCCCGAAGGCCTTTGGGACATCACGCTGAATTGCCGTCACGTCTTCCACGCCGATTTTCAAATTCCCGACGTAAAGCGCAAGTACGGCAACCTCACATTGACGTACGCGGCGCAGGTTCACGCCGCAGTCGTGGAAGTCGATCGCGAGACGTTTCAACCTAAAATTCTCGCGTACGCCTGCGTGGACGATTGCGGCAAAGCCATCAACCCGCGCATCGTCGAAGGCCAAGTGCATGGCGCGGCCGCGCATGGCGTTGGTGCAGCTTTGCTCGAGGACTGCCGGTACGATTCCGACGGCAACTTGCTGGCCGCGACCTTCAGCGATTACACGCCGATTACCGCGGTCAATATTCCGGAATTCTTGTACAGTCACACGGAATCGCCGTCGCCCTTCACGCTGAACGGCGCAAAAGGCATGGGTGAAGGCGGAGCCGCCCCAGTGCACACGATTTGTGCTGCGCTGCAGGATGCACTGTACCCGAGCGGCGTCATCATCGATGATTCGCATAACACCGGCGATTCTCTTTTCCGCTCGATGCAAAAGGCGGAGAGCGGCGGATACGCCGGCATGGTTCGGGTCGAACATCACCGCGCCTCCCGGTAGCATGCTCGGTGGCCTTCGCATCAGCTGCGGATCGATTACATGAAATGCGTTTGCATTATCGGGTGTGGATCCATCGGCAGCCTGTACGCCGTGCATCTGGCGCGCGTATGCGAAGTGTGGGCTTTTGTGCGCCGCGCAGACCACGCGCGGGCTCTCAACGAACACGGCTTGCGCGTTTCCGGATCGCACGAGTTTCATGCCAACCTCCGCGCGACGAGTGATCCTTCCGCGTTGCCGCAATTCGATCTGGGTATTGTTTGCAGCAAGGCAACGCAAACTCTGGAAGCCGTCACACCTGTCGCTCATCTTTTCCAGAAGGGCGCCATCCTCTCCTCACAAAACGGCCTCGGCAGCGAGGAAGTCATCGCGGGAATTGCCAAGACGTACGTCATGCGCGGCACCACGTTCATGAGCGGCTCGCGCGTGACCGACACGCACGTGCGCTACGAGCTAGATACGGCCACGTGGATGGGCCCTTTCGAACCGACCAAAACGCCTTTCGCCCTTGTGCAGGAAGCCGCGGACCTGATCGCTTCTTCCGGCCTCAAAGCGGTCGCGCTCGAAGACGCCAGACCAGCGCAGTGGTCCAAGCTCATTTTTAATGCTTCGGTGAATTCCGTCGCTGCGCTTACGGAGTTGCCACACACTTTTCATTACGCTGAGGAAACCAAGTTCGGCGATCTCGGCCGCCTGCTCCACGGTCTGATCGAAGAAGGCAAGAGAGTGGCGGAAGCCATCGGCGTGAAATTGTACGAAGATCCCTGGGAGATGAACAAAATCGGAGCGCAGACCGACCATCCGCCGTCCATGCTCTACGACATTCGCCACAAACTGTTAACCGAAGTCGATTTCCTGGGCGGCGCGATCGCCCGCGAAGCGCACCGCGCCGGGGTTCCCGCGCCTCTGCACACCGCTTTATACCGGCTCATCAAGGGCAAAGAGGCGTCGTGGACTTATGAGGGCAAAGAGAAGGCTGCCACCAAGTGGACAGAAGCCCGATGACGTATCCGCTCGATCAGGAAAAATGGCAGCGCGTGCGCCAGATGATGGAGCGCAACAATCTGGATGCCGTCGTCGCGCGCGCCCCCGACAATGTCCTCTACCTGACCAATTACTGGACCATGAAAGGCTACGACCTGGCGATTTTTCCACGCGAAGGCGATCCCACGCTGCTGGTCATCGAGCCGCAATTTCGCGAAGCCCAGCGCACGGCGTGGAACAAGGACGTGCGGTTTTTTTCGTTCTACCATCCCAAAGATCCTCGCCCTCCGATGATTCGCGCGGTCGAAATGGCCGTGGACGTCTTGCGGGAACGAAAGCTCGACGGTCGCGTGGGTATCGAGCTTTCACAAACCTCGCAAATTTGTGACCGCATGGTTGGAGAGCCTACGGTTTACTGGCAGGGCTATTTCGACGCCTTCCGCTCTAGTTGCCGGGAAGTTGTGGACGCCGCTCCGCTGCTTGCGGAAGTGCGCATGATCAAGACGCCGCAGGAAGTCGAGCGCATGCGCCTCGCGAATGAAATCGCGGCGCTCGGCATGGAGTACGCGCGAAAGAATATCAAGCCGGGCATGAAAGAGAGTGAAGTGGCCGCTATGATCGAAGGCCACATTCACGCCGTCGGCGTGGGCTACAAGGGAAAAGTCGAAATGGCGCGCGCTTTCACGCTTGTCTGGTCCGGGAAGGGTATTGCCACGTTTACCGCTACCAGCCACCGCCCGGTAATCGAAAACGAACCAACACTCGTCGAGATTTGGGTCTGCGCTGACGGCTACTGGACCGACCTTACAAAGAATATCTGCCCGGGCCTCCTTACGCCGGAGTACAACCGCCTGCTCGACCAATTACTGAGAATCTTTGGCGAAGGGATCGCCTGCGTCCGCGATGGCGCGCCGCTCGGCGACATTGATCGCATTATTCGGAAGGGAATCGACGCCGCAGGTTATCCCGGCCAGCCCTCACATCCGGTCGCGCATGGCGTCGGCGCGCGGGCCCACGAACCGCCGTATTCTCACCAAGCCGCACCCGGCGCGATGCGATCCGGAATGGTGCTGGCCATCGAACCTGGGGTGTACTGGGAAGGCGGAGGCGGGCTGCGGCTCGAGGACAATTTTCTGGTGACCGCGACTGGCTGCGAAAAGCTTTGTTCGTATCCCGACGATTTTCGTCTCTGAGCTGCCATGCGAAGACGACTGACGGAAGAGAGGAAACTGACGAGATGAAGGAAGATCTGGCCAAAGCCATTCTGTCGCAGATTCGCGAGGATGAACTCGTGTCCATGTGCTGCGACGTCGTGAACATCCCGAGCCCCACCGGCGAAGAACTCGAAATGGGACGCTACATGCGCCGCGCTTTCGAAGAAGCGGGACTCACCGTCTCCTGGCAGGAAGTCGAGGACGGTCGTGCCAACGTCGTCGGCTTGTGGGAAGGCTCCGCCAACGGCAAGAGCGTCATGTTCAATGGGCACATGGATACTTCCAACACCGGCCGGGAAGAATATCTGACCGGAATCGGCTACAAAGCCAAAGCCGTTCTCAAGAACGGCTTCATCTACGGCCTCGGAATTTACAACATGAAGGGAGCGCTGGTCTGTTATACGCAGGCCGTGAAAGCTCTGATGCGCGCCGGCGTGAAGCTGGAAGGCGACGTGCTCATTGCCGCGGTCGTCGGTGAAATCGAAAAAACGCAATGGGGCGACGAATTTGTCGGCAAGGAATTCCGCGGATACGGCGTTGGCACGCATCATCTCGTCAATCATGGCGTCTTGCCGGATATGTGCATTCTCGGAGAGCCCACGGATCTGCAGCTTGTCCTCGGCCACTATGGGACCGTCTGGGTCCGCATCTCCGTCCATGGTCACTACGTGCATACTGGCTTCACGCGCGGCAAGCAAGACCAAAGCTCGGTCTTCCGCATGAAAGAAATTCTGCCCGCGGTCTACGACTGGATCGCCGTCTGGGAAAAGCGCGCCGTCTACGATGGCCAGCCCGGCGTCGTGAATGTCGGCTGCATTCGCGGAGGCCATCCCTGGCGCGTCAGCCGTACGCCGGACCGTACCGACGTTTTCCTCGATGTCCGCGTTCCTCCCACGATGGCTCTGAAGGAAGTCCGCGTCTCTATCAAGCAACTGGTTCTCGATCTTCGAAAAAAACATCCCGACTACGGCGTCGAATATGAAACATTCGTTTCCGTGCCCGGCGCGGAGATTTCGAAAGAGCATCCGCTCGTAAAAACCATCGAGGCTTGCCACCTAAAGGTATTCGGCACGCCCGCGAAACATTCCACCGTTTTATGGGATTCTGACGCTTCGGTCATGACGCGCTTCGGCGTTGAAACGCTCAACTATGGACCTTCCAGCGGGCCGCGCGACGCCGAAGGCGAGAAAGTCGCAGTCGAAACGCTTCTCAACACTACGAGGATTTATGCGTTAGCCGTTGCGGAAGTTTGCGGCGCGCACCGTTAGGAGATCGAGAGACTCGCCATGACCACGCAAAAAGAAATTGACCGCCGCTACGCCAATATTCGCGCGGCGATGGCGGCAGAAAAAGTGGACGCTCTGATCGTCTGCGGAAACCAGTACACCGGCTTTGAAGGCGCCATCCGCTACACTTCAGGCTTCGAAATCGTTCACCGCTACGTCTACGTTCTGATTCCCCTCGTCGGTGAACCCACGCTCCTATTCCCTCGCGAAGCCCGCTGGATTGGCGACAAAAAGGCGCCCTGGGTCAGCGAAAAAGTTTGGGCAGAAATTCCAGGTAAGTGGCTTCGGGAAAAGATCGAAGAAAAGAGGTGGAAGCGCATAGCCGTCTACGGCCTGGATTTCATCATGGCAGTTCGCGACTACCGCGAACTGCAACAGGGCGCCTTCGAACTCGTCCCCTTTGATTTTCAGTTCGACATGGCGCGTGCCGTCAAAAGTGCCGAAGAACTAGAAGGCTTCCGCGACAGCATGGACATCATCCTCGACGGTTTCGAAGCCTTATTGAAATCTTACCAGCCCGGAAAAAGTGAAGCGGAAATCATGGCCCCCGCCGTTCAACGCTTTTTCGCCCGCGGCGCCGGCCCGCGCATGATGAACATCGTCCTCAGCGGTACGGGCGGCGAAGCCGAAGCGCACTTTAAGGTCCCTTCGCAGCGCAAAGTGGCCGCCGATGATCTCCTTCTCTATTCCCTCGAAGTCACCGGCGTGGCCGGCTACTGGGTTGAATTTTCTCGCGCCCTGATTCAAGGCCAGCCCAGCGCTCGCACGCGCGCCATGAGCGACGTCTATCCCGAAGCCATGGAAGCCGCGCGCCTGAAAATGCACGACGGCGTTCTAACTTGCGAAGTTCATAAAGCAGCGGCAGACGTTTTCAAGCGCGCCGGATTTGCCCTCGGCCATCTCACCGGCCATTCCATCGGCATGACCATGATCGAGTATCCCGCGATCGGCGCGAACACCCAGATCGCGTTGAAAGAAAACATGGTCTTCAGCTTCCACCCGCAAGTCGTGGACCAGGATGGCCAGGTCTGCCTCTACACCCAGGACACCTTCCGCATCGGCAAAAAAGAAGGCGAGTGCCTGGCCAACGTGCCGTGGAAGTTCTATTCCGGGCTGGAGGTTCTAAAAACCGCATGAGTGTGAAAGTTTGCATCGTCGGTTGTGGCGCAATCGGGAGCCTCTTTGCCGCCCACCTGGCGCGTCTCGAAGACGTCGAGGTCTATGCTTACGACGTTTCGAAAGAGCATACGCGCGCCATCAACGAGCGCGGCCTGCGTATCAGCGGAGCCGCCGATTTCACGGCGCGCCTGCATGCGAGTTCGAACGCCGCGGAAATTCCACTCTGCGACTTGGGCATCGTCGCCACAAAAAGCACCCATACGCGCCCGGCCATCGAACAAACCAAACACATCTTCGGCCCGTCCAGCGCTGTTTGTTCCGTCCAGAACGGTGTCGGTAACGAAGAAATCCTCGCGGAGCACGTTAAGTACATCATTCGGGGCACAACTTTTCCGGCAGGGCATGTAATCGAGCCGGGACACGTCGGTTTCGACATTAGCGGCGACACTTGGATCGGCCCCTTCGAGCCCACGAATACTCCATATGAATTCGTGGAAAAACTTTCCGAGCTCATCAATCGCGCCGGAATGCGCGTCATTCCCCTGAAAGATGCTCGCGGCGCGCAATGGAGCAAGCTCATCTTCAACGCTTCTACAAACCCCGTTGGTGCGCTCACGCTTTTGCATCACCGGGCCGCCACGCGTCTCGCATCGACAGGCGCACTCTTCAACGCTTTGATTGACGAAGGCGAAGCCGTCGCCAAAGCTTTGGGCATTGCCCTGCACGGCGACCCTCGCGCTCTCGTCGAAAAAGGCGCCAGCGCGCCCGGCAAACACAACGCCAGCATGTTGCAGGACATCCTCGCCAAGCGCCAAACCGAGGTCGATTTTATGAGCGGCGCGATTGTGGATTGGGGCGAAAAAACCGGGGTTCCAACGCCTCTCAATCGCGCCATGTGGCAACTGATCAAAGGACTCGAGCATTCCTGGACCGATCCGGCGTGAACGAGATGATTGCGGCTCGGTTTACAAACGGAGAATCGTAACCCCATGACCCTGGCTTTCAAAATCGGAGTGCTGCAACTGAGCATGGAGCCGCTCAACGAAACCGTGCACATGGCCCAGGCTTGCGACGCCGCGGGGTTTGACGTCTTCTGGCTTGCTGAAGCCTATCCCTGGTGGCGCAAGCATTCCATGGAGGCGCGCTCCTCTACGGCGGCCACCGCCATCGTCGCGCGTGAAACAAAAAAAATCGCCATCGGCTGGGGCATTATTTCCCCTTACACGCGCCATCCCGTCCAAATCGCCATGGAGGCGCGCATTCTGCAGGAAGCCGCTGGCGAAGGCCGCTTCCTCCTTGGCCTCGGCGCCTCGAAAATCTTTATGAAAGAAATTGGTGAGGGCGAAAAGGGCAGGGAAGTTGGCCCCGCCACCGTCATGCGCGAAAGCATCGAAATCATCAAGGCCATGCTCTCCGGCAACGAAGTCAAATACGAAGGCAAAGCCTTCCAGGCGTTTGCGCCGCCGCTAAAAGCCGATGCGCACGTTCCGCGTTGGCAACCGCCCATCTACATCGGCGCGACCGGTCCGGTGTTGCAGCGTCTCGCCGGCGCCATCACCCAGGGTTTGCTCACTGCCAGCATCACCACGCCGAAGTTCGCCACCTACTCCCGCAGCATGATGGAAGAAGGCGCAAAAAAAGCCGGCCGCGACGGCTCCAAACTCGATCTCGGCTGCGTCGTCGTCGGGAGCGTCGGCGAAGATCCGAAGACCGCTCGCGAAGGCGCGCGCGAAATGGCTGCGATGTATCTCGCCAACAAAGTGCAAAACATCAAGGGCTCCGCCGACACGCTCCTCGAATGCGCCGGCCTCACCATGGATGAAATTCAGCCTATCGCCAGCGCCATGGAACAAGGCGGTCGCAAAGCCGCCGCTCGCGCCGTCTCGGACACCGTACTCGACAAAGTCTGCCCCATCGCCGGCTCACCCAAGCAATGCATCGCCAAGCTCGAGGAGTATCACGCCGCCGGATGCACCCAAATGATGCTCGAACTCTGGGGCGACGACCGCCTCCAGCAAGCCCGCCTCTTTGGCGAAAAAGTCCTCCCCCACTTTCATAAGTAGAATTTCTCAATGATAAAAGACAATCCGTCGGAATATCGGAGAGTCCGTTCTATCCGCCCCGATTTTTCGTCCGAAATCACTGTTGACGCCCGACAGGAATGTGCTAGCCTCCCTTTTTCTCCTGTTGGCCGTCTAAAGGAGCGCATGCGAACGTGATCGACGGGCTGCCGAGGACGGTCTAATCCATGCGTGAGTTTGCCCTCACTTTCGTCCATCGCCTCGTGGCGCTCTTCCGTCGCCGCAGTTTCGACGACGACCTGGACGCTGAACTGAGCTCGCACCTGGAGATGGCCGTCGAACAGAACTTGCGCAAAGGCATGAACGACGAGGATGCCCGCCGCGAAGCGCTTCTCAGCCTCGGCGGCGTCGAGCAAACCAAGGAAATCTGTCGCGACCAGAGAGGACTCCCTATGATCGAGACCGCCCTGCAAGACCTCCGGTTCGGCCTTCGGATGCTCCGGCGCAATCCAGGATTTTCCCTCCTGGCAATTCTGTGCCTCACCTTGGGAATCGGCGCAAACGCCGCCGTCTTTAGTTGGGTCGAAGGAATCTTATTCCGTCCCTATCCCGCGGTTGCTCACCAGGAACGGCTGTTTGCGCTTGCTGGTACGGCACGCGGCGAAACTGGCCCTACCGGAATCTCTTGGCCGGATCTCCTCGATTTGCAGCGCAATTGCAAACTGGTTGACGCGTTTATCGTAACCAAGATCACCGGGACCACCCTCAGCATCGGCGACCGCGCCGAGCGCACCATTGGTAGCATTGTCTCCGCGAATTATTTTGACGCCATCGGCGTTCATCCCCTTCTTGGCCGCGGCTTCGAACCCGGCGAAGACTCGGGCCGGAGCGCGCATCCCCTCACGGTGATCAGTTACCAGCTTTGGAAGGAACGATTCAACGGCGATCCGCAAATCGTCGGGAAAACGCAGCGGCTCAATGGCGTTCTGCACACCATCGTGGGCGTTGCCCCCGAAGGCTTTTATGGGACCTTCGTGGGCTGGGCGATGCAGTTCTGGGTCCCGGCATCCATGGAGGAAATATTTGAGGCGGGCGGCTACAAACTCGAGGATCGCGACGCACGTTGGATTGAAGCTTACGCCCGGCTGAAGCCCGGCGTGACACTCGCTCAGGCGCAACAGGAGATTTCTGCCGTCGCCCAACGATTGGAAACCACCTATCCGGATACCAACCGTGGCCGCAACATCAAATTGTGGCCGTTATGGCAGACGCCGTTCAATAACGCAGGCACCCTCCTTCCGACACTTGAAATCATGCTGGCCGTGGTCGTTTTTGTTTTGCTCATTGCCTGTGCGAACGTCGGCAATTTGCTGCTCGTCCGGTCGTTTGCCCGCAGGCATGAAATGACCGTTCGGCTCGCCATCGGCGCGGGCCGTGGCAGGTTGTTAAGGCAACTCTTCACCGAAGGCCTGATCCTGTCCGTATTCGGCGCGGCGGGCGGGCTCATCGTCGCCCACTGGTGTCGTCACGCGCTCGTGCTGCTGTTGCCGGCGCGCGCTGGCGTGGCCATGCATCTGCCAGGAGAAATCGATTGGCGTGTGATGGCGCTAAGCGCCGGTGTTTGTTTGCTCGCGACCATTCTGCTCGGGCTGGTCCCCTCGCTGCAGACCCGCAAACTCGATCTTGCCGGAGCGTTGAAAACAGAAACAGTGGGTGTCGTTGGGGGCGGCGGGAGAGCGTGGCTCCGTTCAGGGCTGGTTGTGGTTCAGGTGTCACTAAGCTTCATTTTGTTGGTTGGTGCTGGGCTGCTGCTGCAAAGCTTACAGCGAGTACGAACGGCAAGTCCGGGCTTTTCCACTCATGACGTGCTCTTCACAGCTGTCGATTTGATCTCCGCTGGATATGATGCGCAGGGTGCGAAGAGCCTCCAAGACGAGCTAATCAATCGCGTTCAGGCGCTGCCTGGCGTCGAGTCGGCGACCTTTGCTCGTGTCACGCCGCTGGGCTACGGAACCTATTCTTCGACGCCCATTGTAGTCGATGGGTATCAACCCCCGCCTGACGAGCGACCCACTGCGCAATACAACGAAGTGGGGCCGAACTATTTCGTTACCATGGGCATCCCGCTGGTATCAGGCCGTGAATTCGCCCGCTCGGACGACGAATCTGCCGCCTTGGTGGCCGTCGTGAATGAAACCATGGCAGCGCAGTACTGGCGCAGCGGTAATCCCGTGGGCCAGCGTCTTCAGGTGAAAGGCCGCTGGATGCAGATTATCGGCGTTGCAAGAGATTCGAAATACCAGAGCTTGCGGGAGGCCCCTATACCGTTTTTCTACGTGCCTCGCCGCCAGAATTTTTCCATTGGGGGAGGCTTGTATATTCGGACGCCACTGAGCCCGCAATCGATGGCCACCGCCCTGGCCCGCGAAGTCCGCGCTCTTGATCCCAATCTCGCGCCTTACGAAGTCATCTCCCTGCAAGAGCAAGTGGATCGCTCGACGTCCCCGCAACTGGTCGCGGTAACTCTAGTCGGCATTTTAGGCGGGTTGGCGCTACTCCTCGCCGCGATTGGCTTGTACGGCGTGATGTCCTACGCTGTCTCGCAGAGCACACGCGAACTGGGGCTGCGAATGGCGCTTGGCGCCGGCGCAGCCAACGTGCTGCGTCTGGTCATGGCCCGTGGCTTGACGTTGACCGCCAGCGGCGTGGCTCTCGGCGGGGTAGTAGCGCTCGCCTTGACGCGTCTTCTTGGCAACCTGCTGTATAAGGTGAGCCCACGCGACCCGCTGGCGTTCGGGTCAGCCTTCGTAGTGATGGCCGTCGCCTCTTTAGCGGCGTGCTTGTTGCCCGCCTGGCGCGCAACGCGGACAGATCCTGCCCGGGCGTTGCGAGATTGATTCTCAATTCCCGGCCTATGGGGCCAGTGGGGGGGTGGCTTTCGCCACCGGAAACTGCCAAGGCACAGCGTCTGCGCTAATTGAGCCAGTGCCAGACCAGCCGGAGATTTTAAACGCCATCATTACAGCGGCGGCCACGCCTTGCACTCTGACACACTAACCGGCGCGTCCAGAGGAGCGCCCGCCTTGTAGCGAATCACCCCGTCCGAAGTCGAACAGAAGCTCCTTGTTCCCGTGTTGGTGTCGACGGGAGTAGCAAGCGTCACATACTCCTTACACATGATTTGCTTGCAGACAGCGCTAACCCTGAAGTGGAAACCAGACTTCGTACACCATGCGTCAGCGGTACAGCTAGGATCCCCGAGCGTCGCGTCAAGGAAACTCGCGTGGTCCGGCGATCCCGTGCCGGTTCCGCGCGGATCTGGCCCGAGAGCGGCCAGAGAAGGTGCATAGCCTCTCTTTGGATAGAGCGTCGCATAAGTGACCTGGGCGGTGTTCACGGTGCGTACGCTTCCCAATGCAGTCGCTTCATTGGCGGCAATTCTTGACCGCAGCAAGTTGGGAATCGCGATGGCCGCGACCACCATAATTGCAGCCGCGTCAAAGGAGTTGCTGATACTCGCTTCGCGAATGGCGGTTTGCTCGCCATAGAGACAGATCACGCCTGGAGTGCTTTCTCCGCGCACCTGCGTAAAACTTCCCGCCATCTCTGGCGCAAACCGCCGAATCTGCAGCGCCGCCATGGCCACCGGGTCCTCGAATAACATTCCGGAAGCACCCGCTGCGTGGCCTGGGGGCATTGCCGCCAGGAACTTTTTGGACTTTCCCAACGATTCACCGCTCCGCTGCAGTCGAACGGCCTCCGCGACTATTTCCTGGCTCGAAGCTATGACGAGATGGCCCCCCGCAAATGCATATCCGATTTCGAACTTCGTCTGGCCAGTGGGAATTCCCAAAGTATAGAAAGTGACGCCGGCATCGTTGAGTTGCTCAGCCTCGATATGCACTGCTGCCAGCAACGTACTAAGCGTTTGTTGCAAGCGGACCGCGTCGTTGACCTTGAATATCGCTTTCCATTCGGGCTTCGGTGGATTGATATTATCCAGCTCCAGCGTGATTTCTCCCCCAAGGTAACGGAGAAGATCGTCCTTCAGACTGAGTTTCAATGCCTGCTCAAATTGGTCGAGCGCCGCAAATGAGTTGGGATTCGAGGCATTTGCGAGTTCCTTCACATCATCAAATATCTGGGGCGGACTCCCGAGTACCAGGGTGCCCGCCAGCATCGCTTTGGAAGACACAAACTCCAGACTGCCCAAAGGCGCTGGCTTCGCCAACCAGGATGCAATTCCATGACGCGGAGCTGTGAAGCTCAATTCCGCCTCGTTGATGGCCTGCCCGGCCACATTCTTGTGTTCCCAAACCACGTACTTCATATCGGCAAATCCGCTACGCTGGAAAGTCATGTCGCTCGGCTGCGCGCCGGGCGGTACTTTCTTCAGGATTTCTTGCAAATTAGCGGCTCCCACCATTGTCGCGCCGCCTTCATACGCCTTTATCACCCGTTGCCCAAAGGGAGTAGTTACAAACTCGCTGCTACTCCGGTCCAGACGGGCATTAAACTTGCGCAGCGTGGTCAGGTCGACCGACGCAACGACAAAGTCCGGACGGACCAGCAGCACGAGTTCCTCTGCCGGGCCTCCGTTTTTTGCAATGGCGAGTTCCTGCGGATCCAAAACCCGCACACCCGGCTTCGATTTGCCGGCAAGTTCGATCACCATCTGTTCCAGGAATTTTTTCAGTCCAGGTTTCCGGACTTCCGCGACTACCAGCAATGTGGGATCCCGGCCTTCCGTTGTGCCCGAAATCACAATTTCCTCTCCAAGGTATTGGTAGAGTTGAGAGATCTTCTCGAGAGAATCCTCCACCTTAGGCGCGGCTGTTCCGATCTCGCCGTGCTGCCACCAGTCGCGGAGCACCGTACTCTCCTGTAGCTCCTGCCGGAAAATCGCCAGCGTCTGCTGCGTGACGTCGCCATAGTTGGGAAAAGCGGCATAGAACGTCGTCGTTTCCGGCAAAAGGGGCAGAAGATGGCTTTCTGCTCGGGCCTTTGGGAATTTTAGGTTCTTCTGCAATTTTTCGATCAACTGGCCAAATTCCGCAAGCAATCCCGGGTGCTTACTCAGCACCTGGTTCCAGGGCGATTCGGGCGCTTGGCCTACCGGCGTGACCTGGACCTGGGCAGCACAAGACGAGGCTACAATTAGGATTACAGCTACAGCAGTCGCGCACTTGACGAAATAATCCCTTGCTTGAGGAAGAGTTGGCTTGCGTCCCATCCGTTTGCCTCCGTCTATTAGGGCTGAGGATAGACTGCTCGTACCGTTTCTTCCACTAATCCTTTAGAGGTACGGTGCTGTTCCAGTGACGGCCTACTCTGATGACCGGTCCGCGTCTTTCGCAACGCGGTTAGGGCAACTCGCGGGCCTTAAGTTCCGTGTCCTCAGAAGATTGGGATTCGCGAATCGGTGCCGGCCCGCAACCGGTAAAACTGTGTCTATTCAGACAGACGCTCAACTTCCAGCGAGTTACTCTATTTTTGGATCCCGAATTTCCGAGGTCTTCAGCCCTTGCTGCACTTGGGACAAAAATGGAAATCCTGGCTAGATTTCGAATCGGAGCACTCCTGGCTGTGGTCGCGGCCTCATCCCCGCTTCTGGCCCAAAATGGTGGCCCGGACAAACCGCAGAGCCTTCCCACCGTATTGGACGCCCGCCAGATCGTGAGCCAATCTCTTCTGGCTACCGAGCGTAGTTGGCAAGCGCGTGGCGAATACGTCTTCGTGGAGCGTGACGAGGATCGCCGCTTGGACTCGCAGGGGGCGGTAAAATCGCAAAATGTTGACGTCACCAGAATGACCCTTATCAACGGGATTCGCTTTGAACAGCTCATGGAACGCAACGGGCAGCTTCCATCGGCTGAAGATCTGAAAAAAGGCGCCCAGGACCTCGAGAAACTGAAGCGCGAAACGCCGGAGCAGCGGGCTGAACGGCTTCGCAAGGACAAGGAAAACAGGTCTTTTCTCCAGGACCTTCTTGAGGCCTTCGATTTCCATCTTATCGGCGAGGAGATCATCGGCGGCAGGCCGGCCTACGTGCTAAAGGCCACGCCGCATCCGGGCTATCGCGCACACGGCCTGTACGGCAAGCTGTTCTCCAGAGTAGAAGGAAGGATTTGGATCGACAAACAGGACTTCGGCTGGGTCAAAGTCGACGGCGAGGTAACCCAGTCGTTTTCGATGGGCTTATTCGTGGCCCGCGTGAATCGTGGCTCGCACATCGTGCTGGAGCAGACTTGTGTCGGTGATGCGGTCTGGGTGCCCCAACGTCTCGAAGTTCGGGCGAGCGCCAGAATCCTTTTCGTAAAGAGTCTCGACATGGACAGAATTCTCACCTACTCCGACTATCGCCGGGCATCTGACGGCCCCTACTCGGTGAGCAGATAGCGGAATTGCGGGGAATTTTCAACATTCGCTCCGCATGCACAAGCGGGAAATTGCTATTTAGAATCAATAGTTTACGAAACGCTTATTTTGTAAATCGTTTATTTTGATATTCTTGCAAGGTGATTTTTGCCTTGACACAGTGAACCGAATCTGGTAGCCTTTTGTCAGTGAGGTTGCCATGAGCCTGATAAACGTCACCAAGACTTACCACTCCAAAGAGGCTTGCTGGGACAAACTAGAGCAGATGCGCTGGCCTAACGGTGTGTGCTGCATCAAGTGCGGCGTCACTGGCGAAGATGAGAAGGGCAATCCGCGCATTATGAAATTCACGACTACGGCAACCACACGCGAGCGCGTCAACAAAAAGACTGGCAAGACTCGCATCGTTCCCGTTCCAGCGCGGCGTCTGTATGAATGCAAAGATTGCGGCTATCAATTCAGTGCGACCGAAGGCACTGTATTTCACCGCTCGCACATCTCGCTCGAAAAGTGGTTCATGGCCGTGGCGTTGATTCTTGAAGCGAAAAAAGGGATTAGCTCTTTGCAAGTGGGGCGTCATCTTGGCGTGAAGGAAAAGAACACCAAGTCTACTTGGTTTCTCTGCCATCGAATCCGCGAGGCCGCAATAGAGGCAGGCTTTGAGTTTCTGACTGGCGTTGTAGAAGCTGACGAAACTTACCTGACCCCGCGCAAGCCTCGCAAGGGCAATCCCCGTGTGAAGCGCCAAAAAGAAATGGTTGTGCTCGGTGTGCGTCAACGCGGCGGCGATCTACGGCTCATTCCTGTGAAAGACGCCAAAATGTCCTCGCTTGAGCCTGAGCTTGTGAAACACATCTCTCCGGATGCGACTCTGCAAACCGACAAGGCTCTGGTTTACGACATAATCGGCCAGCGTCGTTTTGTGAATCACCGCATGATTGACCACATACGGACCTACGTGGAAGGCGAGAATCACACCAACACCGTCGAGAACGCATTCTCTCTTTTGAAGAGGGGCGTATACGGAACCTTCCACAAGGTTTCGATAAAGCACTTGGGACGTTACTGCAATGAGTTCAGCTACAGGTTTAACCGTCGCGGGATACAAGAGCAGATGTTCGATGAAACGTTAAAGCGGCTAGTGAATGGGAAGCCTCTGCCATTTAAGGCTTTGATTGCTTCGGACGAAACATCGGAGCCTTTGAACCCTTCCGACCAGAAGTTTTGAGCTTCTTCATAGGTATAGGCTCCATCTTGAGCAATTTGGACAGCACGGCATCGAAGTCTTTTTGCTCGACCTCAACGTCTTTTTTCTTCGTTTCCAATTTGGAAACCTACCCCCTAAGAAATGGCTTGAACCGGATGAACGGTACATCCAAAATTATCCCCGTGGAGGGGATTTGCTTCTTCAGAGGCGCTAACTCTGAAACCTTCCACGGGACAGGTTCGTACCACTCGATTAGCAAGGTTAACTTGCCTTTCGAGCGGCACAACGTGACGCGGAACCAAAGAATCTTGGTTTTCATGCGTCACCTCCTTGGCCCTTAGATTTGTGAGAGAAGGTGCTGAACCACTTTCTCTCTTTCGGCTAGAGCGACGGTCCGAAACTCGATCGTGGCTTGTAGACAATCGGAGCTTCTTCCCGCTTGTCAGAATCCTAGCTGAAAAGCGAATCTAGGTTCCAAAGAGCAAACTTAATTCTATCACCTCTTTCCAATCGTGGTGCGGAGGGGGTGGGATTTGAACCCACGGACGGTGGTCAGACCGTCAGACGATTATAAGTCGCCCCCTTTAAACCAGGCTCAGGCACCCCTCCACAAATACCCGCATAAAATGCGGGTATTTTGCTTTACAGCAATTCGCTCGCATCCGCTCCGGGCTTGTAAACCACGTGGCGAACACCGTTGATGAATAACTTCTCGCGTGTGTATACGCGACTGAGATCAATGTTGAAAGCTTCGGCATGTTTTGCCATTCCGCCGCCAGCCATTCCGCCAAGCTGAACGCCGGATTGAAAGCCTAGCTGCGTGGCAAGATGGTCGGCACTAATGCCGTTTGGATTTTGCGACAGAATTTGTAGGAACTGTCTTGCTTTCGCAGTCAGTTTTTTCTTAAAGCCTACGTAGTCAGATTCTCTTGGGAAACGTTGGATTGCAGGCTTGACCACTGTTGGCGCGGCGATGGAAGATTTGGCGTGACCGTTCAGTCCGGCAAGTTTGGCGATTTCTTCAACGGAGATTCCGGAAATCTCGAAGGTCTGGCCCTTTTCATTGGTGAATTTCAAATCAGGCATTGGTAGACTCCTAAGCCAGTAGCCTAGCAGTGCGCGGCAATAAATGCAAGCATTACACAGCATGGAGGACTAATGGAGATAAAACCAGAAAACTTCAGGGCCCTAGTCCGGCTGACCTTTGAGAGTTTTAAGAAATTAGAGACTGAGCTTCTCAAATACCGGATGGTTTTTTACAGCATGGGAGCTGTGATGGATATTCAGGACATGATGAATCAGCTCCTAGAGCAAGCCGCAAAGAATCCCGGACTAGAGAAGCAGATGCGGGAGAAATACGACGTGCCTCTGGAAAACTTTCTAAAAAGCATTGATGAAGCCACTCAAGATCAGGCCCTCGAACAATGGCTTCGAGATTGGAAGCCATCAGGTCCAATACAATAGCTACCCTGTCACGGCGTCTCATTTTGCAACACCCCCATTTACTGTGTCAACGTCCAAATCACCCTTGCAAAACTATGGGGTACGGGCGGTATACCCACCTGCACGTAAAGTGTTACTTGAAGTGCGTTCTGAACCTATTGATTCCGCAAGGCTTATGCCAGAAGGCCGAAAAGGTGGTCGACTTGTCCCGTGGAGCTTAACCAGACTCCGCTGGCACGCGGCGCGTATCAATAAAGAATGCCTGAAAACGCTCCATCCCGCACCAACGCCGAGACCGCCTCAATATCCGGGGCCAACGACCGGTCCTCGGTCAATTTGCGCGACTTGGCCCGCACGGCCTCGTACCCCTTTCGCGCCAGGGTCCCTGTTTTCAGCGGCGCCAGCAGATCAATCCCCTGGCACGCGCACAGCAATTCAATAGCAACCGTGTTCCGGAGATTTCGCAGCATGCGCTCCAGCCGCCGAGCGCCGCTCATCCCCATGGAGACGTAATCTTCTTGGTTGCCCGAGGTCGAGATCGAATCCACCGAATGCGGCACCGCCAGCGCTTTGTTCTCGCTGGTCAGCGCCGCCGCGGTCACCTGCGCGATCATAAAGCCCGAATTCAATCCCGGCTCAGGAGTCAAAAAAGCCGGCAGCATGCTGGTCAGCGGATTCGTCGTCTGCTCGATGCGCCGCTCGCAGATTCCGCCAAGCGTGGCGATAGCGATGGCCACCTGGTCAGCCGCCATCGCCAGCGGCTGCCCGTGAAAATTTCCGCCGCTGATGATGTCGCCGCTGCCGCCTTCGCGTACAAACACCAGCGGATTGTCCGTGGCGCTGTTCAATTCCACCGCCGCCATTTCACGCGCCTGCTCCAGCGCATCGCGTACTGCGCCGTGGACTTGCGGCGTGCACCGCAGGCTGTATGCATCTTGAACACGCGGATCCTTTTCCGACGCTCGATGCGACTCGCGAATCTCGCTGCCGTCATTCAGGTGCGCAAGATTCCGCGCCGTCGTTATCGCACCCGCGTAGGCGCGCGCATGCATAATCCGTGCATCAAACGCCCCGGGGCTTCCCATCAGCGCATCGAGTGACAGCGAAGCGGCCACGTCCGCGGTATCCACCAGAATATCTGCTTCGCGCAGCGCGAGGCTGAGAAGGGCCAGCATCCCTTGCGTCCCATTGAGCAGCGAGAGTCCTTCTTTCGCTTCCAAAGTCAGCGGCGTGATTCCCGCCTGTTTCATGGCCTCGCCGCCCCCCAGGATCTGCCCTTGAAATGTGGCACGCCCCTCCCCGATAACCACGTGTGCCAGATGCGCCAGCGGCGCCAGGTCGCCGGAAGCCCCCACGGAACCTTGTGAAGGAATCACCGGGTGCACCTTGGTGTTCAGCATTGCGCAAAGTATCTCGACCACCTTCGGACGCACTCCGCTTAGGCCCTTGGCTAGCGCGTTCGCTCGCAGCAGCATCATTGCTCGGGTCTCCGGCTCGCTCAGCGGCGCGCCCACTCCGCTGGCGTGTGAGCGCACCAGGTTAATCTGCAACTGCCGCACCTGCTCCGAAGAAATCCGCACCGATGCGAGTTTCCCGAACCCTGTGTTGATTCCGTACGCTGCCGCTCCGGACTCCACCAAACGGTCAACCACCGTGCGCGATGCGTTCATCCGACCGACTGCCCGAGAGGATAATTCGACCGGTTCGCCACGCAGCGCGACGGCATAGAGCTGCTCAAACGTAAGGTCATTGCCCGTCAGCGATACGCTCATGCACCACTCCGGTCCGGATTAGGAACACCCAGCGCCACGAGAATGCGCTGGTATTTTTCCGGTAACGTCTTCGGCCGTCCATTGCTTCCGCAAATGATGTGTGTCGTGTGGCCCGTGGCTAGCAGCGTGTCATCGGCATCACGAAAAAGTTCGTAAGAAAACTTCACCAGGCGGTTCCGTGATTCCGCGATGCGCGTACGAACCCGCAGTTCCTCATCGTAGCGAGCCGGATGATGGTAGCGGCAACCCACATCGGCGACCACGATGTGGCAGTCATCCTCGCGCTCCATCTTCTTATATTCGACGCCGAGCGCCCGCATCAGTTCCACGCGCCCCACTTCAAACCACACGAAATAATTCGCGTGGTACACGACGCCCATCTGGTCCGTCTCCGCGTATCGCACGCGCACTCGCGCGTCGTGATATTCCATCATTCGCATGCTCGTTATTTTTCGGATTCTCCTTGCCACACCGGTTTACGTTTCTCCAAGAAAGAAGCCAGACCTTCCTTGAAATCGGGCGTGCAGCGAATGCGCGCATTTTCCAAGATGGCGCGTTCCAAATCATGATCCACGCCGGCCGCCGCCGAGGAAACTAGAAGGTGTTTGGAACGAGTGAGGCTACTTGGGCTTGCCGCGATCAGCAGATTCGCAAGTTCATGCGCGCGCTCCATCAAGCTCTCCGCCGGAACAACCTCCGAGACCAGGCCGAACTCCTTCGCCTCGGATGCCTCGATGATTCGGCCGGTAAGCAACAGATCCCGCGCGCGTTTTTCTCCAATCTGCCGCGTCAGAAAGACGGAAACAATCGCCGGAAGAAAGCCAATCTTCACTTCCGTATACCCGAACTTCGCTTCTGGTACGGCGAGCGTGAAATCGCACAGGGTGGCGATGCCGCAGCCTCCGGCATAAGCCGGGCCGTTTACCGCCGCGATGAGCGGCCGCGGGAAACTCCATATGCGGCGAAACATTTTAGCAATTCGCCGGGAATCTTCCTGATTTTCTGCGGGAGACTGTTTTGCAATCGCCGCAAGCATGTCCAGGTCCATGCCCGCGCAAAATGCCTTGCCCGCTCCGGTCAGAATCGCTACGCGTGTGTGGCTCTTTTCAATCGCGTCAAGAGCCGTCTGCAGGTCCGCCATCATTTGCGTGGAGACGGCGTTGCGCTTCTCCGGCCGGTTTAGGGTGATCGTCGCAACGTCTCGGGCTATGTCGAGAAGAAGCGTGGAATACATGATTGAGCCTCCTCTTCAGTTCACAAGCGGCGCGTGAGCATACTTAGCGCGAATTTCGTTGGTCATTTCAAGCACTTTGGCCAGCCGAGCAGAATCGATTTGCGGATCGGCTCCCGATTTGCGCAACGCCGCAAGAACATCTTCCGTGGCGATGTTGCCCACCAGATTGTCTCCTGCAAACGGGCAACCGCCAAGCCCGGTAAGCGCGCTGTCAAACCGGCGGCATCCGGCCTCGTAAGCCGCGAGAATTTTCTCTTCGGCGTTTTCCGGGCGGCTGTGCAAGTGGACGCCCAGTTCGACTCCGGCAACGTGGTCTTTCACCTGTCGAAAGAGATCGCCGACGAGTTCCGGCGACGCAGTGCCAACAGTATCCGCCAGCGAAACTGTTCGGATGCGAATACCTTTCAACCACTCCAGAGCTTCCGCCACAATCTCCGGTCCCCACGGCTCATCGTAGGGATTGCCAAAGGCCATGGAAATATAAATGACGAGGTCTTTGCCGGCCGTTTGAGTTTCGCGCTTGAGAGTTTCGACGAGGTTGCGAGATTCGTCCCGGCTCATGTTGGCATTGGCCCTACGAAAATACGCGGAGATCGAGTAGGGATAACCGATCGTCGTCACGCCCGGAGTGGCCAGCGCACGTTCCAGACCTTTCTGGTTCACAACAATGCCGATAATTTCGGGTGCCTCGACGCCAACGGGTAGGGAAGCATTCAGCTTCGCCATCACTTCTTCGCTGTCCGCCATCTGCTTCACATGTTTTGGCGAAACAAAACTTACAGCATCAATATGCTTGAATCCCGCGAGCGCGAGTTCTTTCAAGTACTCGGCCTTGTATTCCGTCGGGATGAAATCCGCTAATCCTTGCCACGCATCCCGTGGGCATTCGATGAGGTCAATCGATTTCGTCAAAAGGACTTTCTCCTACTCCATCGCACCAAATCGAGTGCGAGAAGGCAGAATCCGGCTAATGTCAAAACCAGAGCAATAATCGAAGCGGCTCTCGCGAGCGGTGGGACAGGAAACGCGACTGAACCTAATTCATATCCAAACGGGGATCTTCTGGCTTCATTGAAGAAACGCACAACGAAAACCCACGCGGGTATCGCGGTCAGAATGACGATGAGTCCTCGCTTTCTCATCAGGTCTGCAAGACTCCGGTTTTGAATTCGCGGATTTCGGGATTGAGGGCCGCGGCTTCGAGGGCCCAGATCAACGCGTCGCGAGTGTGGGCGGGGTCGATGATGGCATCCACCCAGAGACGGGCGGCGGCGTAGCGCGGGTCGGTTTGGTGCTCGTAGGTGGCGCGGACGGATTCGACCAGTTCCTTTTTTTGTTTTTCGTCTACTTTTTTGCCTTCGCGTTCGAGTTGCTTCAATTTAATTTCGGCAAGCGTGTTGGCCGCGGCGTCGCCGCTCATCACGGCGAATCGCGCGGTGGGCCAGGCAAACATGAAGCGGGGGTCGTAGGCTTTGCCGCACATGGCATAATTTCCAGCGCCAAAGCTGCCGCCACAAATCACGGTTATTTTCGGCACGACGCTGTTGGCGACGGCGTTCACCATTTTTGCGCCCGCGCGGATGATGCCGCTCCATTCCGCGTCCTTTCCCACCATGAACCCATTCACGTCGTGAAGAAATACAAGCGGAATGCGGTTCTGATTGCAATCCAAAATAAAGCGAGCGGCCTTCTCCGCGGATTCGGTGTAAATCACGCCGCCGAATTCCATGCGCTTCTGGTCCGAGCCGCGCGCGAGCGTTTGGACATGTTTCTTCTGATTGGCGACGATGCCCACGGCCCAGCCGCCGATGCGCGCGTAACCGCAAAGAAGGGTCTCGCCGTATTCGACGCGATATTCTTCAAATTCGCTGGCATCCACGATGCGCGCGATAATTTCGCGCATGTCGTATTGTTTGCCGGGATCGTTGGAAAATAGTCCGTAAATGTCCTCGCTGGAATAGAGCGGTTCGCGAGAAGTTGTGTGGCTAAACGGGGAAGCGTTCGGCGCGCCTATTTTATCCACCAGCGCACGGATGCGAGCAACGCAGGCATCGTCATCCGGTTCGCGAAAATCCACGGTGCCGCTGATCTGCGCGTGCATCTTCGCGCCGCCAAGATCTTCCGCGGAAGTTTTCTGCCCAATGGCCGCCTGCACCAGCGCGGGCCCTGCGAGAAAAAGCCCGGAGCCCTCGGTCATTAAAATGTGGTCGCACATGACCGGCAAGTAAGCGCCGCCTGCCACGCACATGCCCATGATGGCGGTGATCTGGGGGATGCCCATGGCGCTCATCACCGCGTTGTTTCGAAAGACGCGTCCAAAATCGTCCGTGTCGGGAAAGACATCTTCCTGCAGCGGCAGAAACACACCCGCGGAATCGACAAGATAAATTGTAGGAATCCGGTTTTCGATGGCAATGTTCTGTGCGCGAATCACTTTTTTCGCGGTCATCGGGAAAAAAGCGCCGGCCTTCACGGTCGCGTCGTTGGCGATGAGCATGAAGGTGCGCCCACACACTTTCGCCAGCCCGGTAACGGTTCCCGCGCAAGGCGCGCCGCCCCATTCCTCGTACATTTGGTAGGCAGCGTAGATTCCTAATTCGACCAACTGCGAACCGGGGTCGATTAGCTTGGCAATGCGCTCGCGCGCCGTCAGCCGGCCTTTTTTATGCTGGGATTCGATGGCCTTTGCGCCGCCACCCTGGCGAATCGTCTCCTCTTCATTTTTCAGCTGCGTGAGCAATTCAATGATGCGACGGGTATTCTTCTCAAACTCCGCAGACTTTAGATTCGCACTGGTTTTCAAAACGGAAGCAGACACGCAAAGACCTCACACTTCAACGATTACAAATGAAGTATTCCTGGAAAACAGAAACGCCAACCAAGTGAGACAGTATACGAGTTTTGGCCACACTTATGCGAACCAGCCGGGGCGCGGCAAGAAGGCCTGATGGCTTTTAGTTTGGAAGGGCCCTACCTGTTGTAAACGAGACGATACACCAGCCAGCAGCACACGGAAGTGACGGCGCGCAGGTTCAGAAGCGGCAAGAGGACTTCTTCTGTGAGGGAAACCATGAGATCCATAGTTGGCGATAGAACGGCTGCGGCCATGGTAAGAGGAAGAACAAGAAAGAGGCAGGACGTAAGATCGTGAATGAGTTGGAGAATCACCGGCGGAGCAGGCGCATTCAGGGTGATTGCCATTGGAGTCCCGCGATCCTTGCGGCGCTCAGTTTCTCGCGCCATCAGGCCCGTCAAGCCGATGGCAATGCAGACTGGCCAATGAAACAAAAAGTGTTGGAGGGGCGGAACCAGCCATCCAAGCAACGCGATACCTGCGAAAATAAGATAAAGCTCGGGCCTTAAGGGGTTGGCTGCTTTTCTGAAGGAAAGAGAGTCAAAGAACGCGCTCTTCAATGATTTTTGTGTGGAAGCGGGGAAAGACTCCCGGACAAGAACAGGCGAGGGTTTCTTTTCGAAATCGGGCATGGAAAGACTCCCTCCATTTTTCTACCATGCGCGGTTATGGCCCCGATTGAAAGCGAGAACCAGTGCGTTGCAATTGTCAGTAACGGTTTGGAGACAAGTGCGGGGCCGATCTCTGCTGAGAGATTTCTCCAGGGCGTATGTCAGAGCTTTCGGCAAGACGTAAGAAGCGGGGCAGAGTATTTGTTCTGGACCAGAAGCAAGGTAAGCTACGAGCGGGGTTTTTGGGGACACCTGCGAGTGCAGTCCGTTGGCTAGACGCCAAATTTGTGCTAAATCGAAAGGACACCGTAATGAGGCATCTCTACAAGAGTGTTTACGCGTTTGGACTGATCGTTTCCCTATGCTTGGCAAATTCAGCAAGCGCTCAGACGCAGGCTCCGCAAAAAACGCCAGCGAAGACGCCGGCGCAGACTTCCGCAAAGACGGAAGCAAAACCCGCGCCTCTAGTTGTGCCGCAGCTGAAATTCGAAAAATACAATCTGGACAACGGGCTGGAAGTGATTTTGTCGGAGGATCACCGGCTGCCTATGGTGGCGGTGAATCTGTGGTATCACGTTGGGCCGGCCAACGAACTTCCCGGGCGCACGGGTTTCGCGCATTTATTCGAACACATGATGTTCGAAGGATCGCGACACGTGCCGGGGAGCTCGCATTTCCATTTGCTGGAGGCCGCGGGCGCGAGCGACATCAACGGGACGACGGACTTTGACCGCACGAACTACTTCGAGACGCTTCCTTCGAATCAATTGGAACTGGCTCTGTGGCTGGAGTCGGACCGCATGGGTTATTTGCCGGACAAACTGGACCAGGCGAATCTTTCGAACCAGCAAGACGTCGTGCGCAACGAGCGGCGGCAAAGCGTGGAAAATGCTCCCTACGGAATCGTGGATGAAGGGCTGTACCACCAGCTGTTTCCGAGGGAGCACCCGTACTACGCGGATGTAATGGGTTCGCACGGGGACATTCAGTCTGCCAAACTGGAAGACGTTCGGAATTTTTTCAAGCTCTATTACGCGCCGAACAACGCGAGCCTGGCCATCGTGGGAGATTTTGATCCGGATAAAGCCAGGGAACTGGTTGAAAAGTATTTCGGACCGTTGAAGCGGGGCGAGGACGTGCCGCGAATCAAGGCGCAAACGCCGCCAATTACTTCCGAGCGACGGCTTGTGGTGCAAGACAACGTGCAATTGCCCAAGGTGTTTATGGGGTGGCTGACATCGCCAATCTTCAAGCCGGGAGACGCAGAGGCGGATCTGGCGGCGGCGATTCTCGGGGGCGGCAGGTCCAGCCGACTGTATAAAAAATTGGTGTACGAAAAACAGATCGCGCAAGACGTAAGTGCGAACCAGCAGTCGTTGATTCTTGGGTCGGTGTTTGAAATTCAGGTGACGGCAAAAGCCGGTGTGAAACCGGAAGATATTGAAAAGACTATTGACGCAGAGCTGGATGCGTTCCGCAAAAACGGGCCGACTGCTGCGGAGCTTGCGCGAGCGCGAAACGTGATCGAATCGCGAATCATTGCAGGACTCGAAACGCTGGGAGGGTTCGGAGGGGTTGCCGACCGCCTGAATTCGTATAACCACTATCTGGGCACGCCAGATTTTCTGGCTGCGGACATTGGGCGCTACGAAAATGCCTCCACCGAATCCGTCCAGGCCTTTGCGGAAAGGCAGCTGAATGGGAATCAGCGAGCGGTGGTGTATGGCGTGCCGGGGAAACAGGATCTTGGAGCTGAAGTGGCGACCCCGAAGGCGCCGGAGAAGGATCCTTCCAAGAATAACGGTGAGCCAGTAAACGCTGAAGCGGAATGGCGGAAGGAAACGCCCAAGCCTGGACCGGCGAGCGCGTTGCACCTGCCAGTGCCGGAAAAATTCAAGCTTTCGAATGGCCTGACGGTGTTGTACAGCGAAAGGCCCGGATTGCCGCTGGTGGCGGCAAATCTAGTTATACGTGCCGGGAGCGGAGTAAACCCGGTGGATCGACCGGGTCTGGCGAGCATGACGGCGCGGATGCTGCAGCAGGGAACGACGACGCGTTCGGCATTGCAAATTGCGGATCGCGCGGCGGACTTGGGCGCCACGCTGAATTCCGTAGCGGGGGCCGACACAACCGGGATATCTACGCGCGCCCTTTCACGAAGTTTTCCGGATGCGCTGGAATTGCTGGCGGACGTGGCCTTGCACCCGACGTTTCCGAAGGCGGAGATTGAGCGAGTGCGATCCGAGCGATTGACGGCCATTTTGCAGGAAAAAGACGAGCCATTTTCCTTGGCGATGCGCGTGCTGGCCGCGGCACTTTATGGACCTCGAAACACATACGGATATCCGAGCAGCGGCACGACGGAGTCCATCAAGGCGATTGCGCGCGACGACGTGGTGCACTTCTGGGAGCAGAAGTATTTCCCCGACGATGCTGCTTTGGTCGTGACGGGAAACATCAAACTAGCCGCGCTGAAGCCACTGCTGGAAAAACAGTTCGGCGGGTGGAAGTCTGGGAAGCCGGCTGCTCCGGCGGCGAGTTCACCGGAGACCACGGACGCCAAGCTGATTCTTGTGGACCGGCCAGGAGCGCCGCAGTCGACGCTGGTGTGCTTTTCGATGGGCCTGGCGCGATCGACACCTGACTATGCGCCTGTGGAAGTTATGAACACGGACTTGGGAGGGCTTTTCTCGAGCCGCATCAATATGAATCTGCGCGAAGCCCACGGGTATACCTATGGGGCGTTTTCGTTTTTTAGTTATCATCGTGCGCCGGGACCGTTCCTCGCGGGCGGGGACGTTCGAACGGACGTCACGGCTCCAGCGACAACAGAAGTGTTCAACGAACTGCGGCGCATGAGAGAAACGCAGATGACCCCGGCGGAGCTGCTACTTTCGAAAGACTCGATCGCACGATCGCTGCCGGGGCGGTTCGAACGCGGAACGGAAGCGGCAGGCACCTTCGCTGAGCTGTTTACGTACGATCTGCCCTTGGACTACTTCTCGTCGCTGCCGGATCGCATCAATGCCGTGACCGCCGAGCAAGCGCGATCGGTGGCACAGAAGTATATCCAGCCGGACAAGATGATTGTGCTGGCGGTAGGCGACCGGGCAAAGATCGAAGAGGATATGAAAAAACTCAATCTTGGAAAGATGGAGATTCGCGACACCGACGGAAAGGTCGTGAAGTGAGTCTCGCGGCCAAGATTGCGAGATGGCGGGCAACTCCATGACCGTGAATCCGCTCATGCTGAACCTGGAGCTGGCCCGCCGCATCGAGTTGACGGAAGCACAGGCGGCCGTGGATGGGGCGGAGACGATGAAGCGTCTGCGGCCGGGAAGCGGCGCGGCCGTCGAACGAATTGCGGGAGGATTCGCCGTTTATTGCGGGCCGAATTCGCCCACCACGCAGGCGGTTGGGCTGGGACTGAACGGCCACGTTAGCCCGGAAGAGTTCGACCAACTGGAAGAGTTTTACCGCAGCCGCGGCGAGCCGGTTCGCGTGGAAACCTGTCCGCTCGCAGACCATTTCTTCTTCCAACACTTCGGGAAACGCGGATACCGCGTTACGGAATTTTCAAACGTCATGGCCCTGGCGTTGGATTCGGGGAGCAGCACGCGGGGCTTTCCCGAACCGCCGCCGGGGTTAACCATTGAAAAACTAGGCGAAGACCAGATCGATTTGTGGACCCAGACGGTAGCACAGGGATTCGCAGAACATTTCCCGGTGATTGCGGAGCTACTCGACGTGATGAAAATGTTTGGCTTGAGCCCGAATGTGGAGCTCTATCTGGCCCGCGTGGACGGAAATGTCGCAGGCGGCGGGACACTGGCGATTCGCAACGGCGTGGCGGGTCTTTTTGGAGCGAGCACGCTGGTTGCTTTCCGTAACCGTGGGGTGCAAACTGCCCTGCTGCACACGCGGCTGGCTCGTGCGGTCGAGAGAGGCTGCGATCTGGCCGTCAGCTTGGCGCAGCCGGGGAGCACGTCGCAGCGGAACATCGTGCGACAAGGATTCGTGACGCTGTATACACGGGCGAAATTCGAGAAGGAGGTTTAGAGTTCCGACAATGGGGGAGCGCGTGCGACCCCTAGGAGTGCGTGACGCTTTTGTGAATGAACTCGACGATGTCCTGCGTGGACGTGCCGGGGAGAAAAATACCGGCGATGCCGGATTGTTTTAAGGCAGGAATGTCGGCTTCGGGAATGATTCCGCCGACGAGGACGGTGACGTCGGTCATGCCTTTGTCGCGAAGCAGATTCATGAGTTGCGGGCAAATGGTATTGTGGGCGCCGGAGAGGATGGAGAGGCCGATGACGTCGACGTCTTCCTGGACAGCGGCGGAGGCGATCATCTCCGGGGTTTGACGTAAACCGGTGTAGATGACCTCCATGCCGGCGTCGCGCAACGCGCGGGCGATAACTTTGGCGCCGCGGTCGTGGCCATCCAGGCCCGGCTTGGCAATAAGCACTCGAATCTTCTTTTCCTGCATTTCTCTGTGCCCTCTGCGTCTCTGCGTTTAGCCTTCTTTTTCTGCATCACCCGGGACATATTTCCAAACGTAACGTTTGATTCCGTCCTTGAGTACGGGGCTATAGAAATTGATTAGCAAACCTATCTTACATCCTGAGAGTCCAAGGTAAGTCAGCATAACCGCATCTTGTACAGGCGCGATTGAAGCAATCGCCTTGATCTCGACGACGATCCGGCTCAAAACAACAATGTCCGCGCGATATCCGCAGTCAAGTTTTGCACCTTTATAAACCACTGGTATGGGTTGCTGTCTTTGGAATGCAAGGTTTCTAGTGGTCAATTCGTAGCACAAACATTCCTCGTAGACGGCTTCGAGAAGCCCTGGTCCGAGTTCTCTGTGAACAGCGATAGCAGCTCCGATAATTTCGTGTGTGAGTTGTTTGTCGGTCATAAGAGAACTAAACGCAGAGACACAGAGGGCACAGAGAAGAGTTAGGTGATGGCGACTTCTTCGTAGGTGCCGAAGACGTCGCGCATGGCGTCGCAGATTTCGCCGAGCGTGGCGTAGGATTTCACGGCGTCGTATATGAAAGGCATCAGGTTTTCTTTGCCCTTGGCAGCGGTCCGGAGAACGCTGAGGCGGCGGTCGACTTCGGTTTTGGAACGGTCGGAGCGGAGTTTTTTCAGGCGCACGGCTTGACGATGAGCGACGGTTTCGTCGATCTGCAGAACCTCCAGCGGTTTTTCTTCGGAGACAAAATCGTTCACGCCGACGATGATTTTTTCTTTCTTATCGACGGCCATTTGGTAGCGGTAAGAGGCCTCAGCAATCTCGCGCTGAGGATAACTGCGTTCGATAGCCGCCACCATGCCGCCCATGGCATCAATCTTCTCGATGTAATCCCAAGCGCCGCGCTCGACTTCGTTAGTTAATGTCTCCACAAAGTAGGAGCCCCCGAGAGGGTCGACGGTGTTCGTGACTCCGGTCTCATGGGCAATGATCTGTTGCGTGCGGAGGGCGATGGTTGCGGCAAACTCGGTCGGGAGGGCCCAGGCTTCGTCGAGCGAGTTGGTGTGGAGGGATTGTGTTCCGCCAAGGACCGCGGCGAGGGCTTGAATGGCGGTGCGGACAACGTTATTGAAAGGCTGTTGGGCCGTGAGCGAACAGCCGGCAGTCTGCGAGTGAAAACGCAAAGCCCACGTGCGCGGATTCTTGGATTTGTAGCGCTCGACCATGGCTTTGTGCCAGATGCGGCGCGCCGCGCGGTACTTGGCAATCTCTTCAAAGAAATCATTGTGCGCGTTGAAAAAGAAAGAAAGCTGCGGTACGAATTCATCGACGTCCATGCCACGGCGCATGCCCCATTCGACATATTCGAGGCCGTCGCGCAAGGTGAAAGCCAATTCCTGGATGGCCGTGGAGCCCGCTTCGCGAATGTGATAGCCGCTGATGGAGATGGTGTTGAACTTCGGTGTGTTCTTAACACCAAATTCGAACGTGTCAATCACCAGGCGCAGGGAAGGATCCGGCGGGTAGATGTATTCCTTCTGCGCGATGTATTCCTTCAGGATATCGTTCTGCAAAGTACCGGAGATTTTTTTCCAGTCCGCGCCCTGCTTTTCTGCAACGGCCAAATACATCGCCCAGATGACCGCGGCGGGCGAATTGATGGTCATCGAAGTGGTGACGTTGGCGAGGGGAATCTGGTCGAAGAGCACTTCCATATCGGCCAGGGAACTAATGGCTACACCACATTTGCCGACTTCGCCTTCAGCGAGCGCGTGGTCGGAGTCGTAGCCCATTAAGGTGGGCAGGTCGAAAGCTGTGGAGAGGCCCGTTTGCCCTTGGGAAGTCAGGTAGCGGAAGCGCTGGTTGGTGTCTTCGGCGGTGCCAAAGCCTGCGAACTGGCGCATGGTCCAGAGCCGGCCACGGTGCATGGTGGAATGGATGCCCCGGGTGTACGGCGGCTCACCGGGGAAGCCGAGTTCGCGCTCAGGATCCCATCCTGGCAAATCAGCTTTGGTGTACAGGCGGCGAATGGGGTGCGCCGATATGGTAGTGAATTCGGCCAGACGTTCGGGGTTCTTTTCAAGAGTGGGCTGGAGGATGTTTTTTTCCCAGGCTTTCTCTTTGGCGGAAGGCTCGCGATGTGCGGAAGGGGTTTCCGCCAGGGGCGCGGTTTGCGTGGTTCCTTTGGACTTTTCACTCATGCGTGTCGCTCCCCGGTCTGGCGCGCAAACTCCACTAAGTGGCGCACAATTAATGCTATGCGAAAGGGGAGCAAGGGGCAAGAGTGGCAGGTGCCACGGCATGGAAAAGCAAACAGCGGATTTGGTGGAAGGGGAACAAAAAAAGCCGGCCCGGGAGTGTTTACCCGGGCCGGCCTGAAAGAAGTTTGGATGGGATTACTGCTGGCCGCTGTTGGAGAAGAGTTTGTCCGTGCCCACGACCTGGCCGTGCAAGGTTCCGGGGATCAAAGTATCGCGTTCGATTTCCCCAGTTTTGGCATCGGCGATAGTGACGCGGTTGACTTCCAGAGTGCGGCCCAGGGCCCGTTCGTAGCTGGCTTTGGCTTCCTCCAGATTTGCCAAGGCGCGCAGTTCCGTGCCCTGTGCGTTGATCAAGTCACGCTGCGTGAGAATGACGTTGTAGACCGTAGAAGCACCGAGCTGATACTTTTTCTGTTCGGCATCGAAGGTCTGTTGCTGCAGTTCACGCGCCTTGCTGGCGGCTTCGACCTGGGCGCGGTCCTGAGTGAGGGCGATATAGGTATTGCGGACGTCGAGAAGAGCGGCGTTTCGCAATTGTTGCATTTGAGTTTCAAGCTGGCGCTGAACGAGGAGCGCGCGGGCATTATCAGCCTGAGCGGAGCGGTTGCGCAGGGGGAGATTGAGAGTCAACTGCGCGGCGTACTCTGGAAACTGGTTATGGAAGATTTGGCTTTGAGCGGTGGTGAATCCTTCATGCGATGTGCCGGTGGTGGGTGCGACAGTTGTTGACTCGAAGATGGGGACGCCACCGACCGAGATCGGATTACCATTCGCATCCACGATGGGTATGCCCGTACTTACTAAGGTGCTAGCGCCTTTGATTGGGGAGTTACCGGCCAATCCATTCGATTGGTAAAAACCCCCAATAGAGAGCGTGGGGAGCAAAGCGTTGCGCGTTGCACTCACGTCAATGTCGGAGTTCTTCAAATTGAGAACTTGTTCCTGAAGGTCCGGGCGCTTTGCAAAGGCTTCCTTAACGGATTCTTCGAAGGAAGCGGTCTCGATGGCTTCCGGCTGCTTGGGCTGATCGGTGGTGATGATTTCAACGTTAATCAGGTTCGGTGCCAGAGGATCCTTGGAGATGGCATTTTTCAGAATTTGTTCATCTTGTAACTGAACGGTCTGCGCCACGATGAGGTTCTGGCGATTGGTGGCGAGCTCGGATTCCGAGCGAGTCACCTCCAAAGGCGCCAAGCTGCCGATCTCGAGCTGTTTCTTGTTGTCTTCGTACAGTTTTTGCGCGACGGTCACGGCTTGCTGCTGGACCTTGACGTTTTCCCGGGCATAGGCCAGTTCCCAATAATCGGTGATGGTGTTCGTGACCGTAGTGATCGCTTGCTGCTCGAAAGCCAAATCGGCTATTTTGCGATTATTTTTCGCGATGCGAATGTTGCGGGTCCCGACGGCGAGGCCGAAACCGTTTAATAGCGGCTGGGAAAAAGAGAACGAAAGCAGGGACGTCACGGACGGATTAAAGAAGTTGGCGGCGGCGGAAGAACTGCGCGTGTTATTCCAGTTCACGGTGATGTTAGTTCCCGTTTCGAAGGTTTGCGAATACTGATTGCTGAATTGCGTGGAGTGCGATTTGAGCCCGGTGAGAGCAGCCGAACCGGTACCTGAAAGGAAGGGGTTGTTGACCGGGATGGAGACGTCGGCGATGGATACGCTGCTGGAAACGATGGGGTCGAAGGTCACGATGTTGAGAGAAAACGGATTAATGGCTGCCGTTGACCCGGAGAATGACGCTCCTGGTGTGCCGTAGCCGAAGCTTCCGGATTTGGCTTTGAGGATGCTGTCGTCGGCGATCCAGGGGTAATACCGCTGGACGGCAATGTCCAGGCTGTTTTCCAGCGCGAGCTCGACGGCGTCCTGAAGGCTGATGCGAAGCTTGCCGTCGCTGATCAGTTGATCGATGCGCGGGGAATTGGTGAGCACGGACGGTTCGACATGAGTGGTCGTGTAGGGCTTGATGATGTTGGGAAAGGCACGCACGCCCTTGCTGAAATCGTGTTTCCCGACACCCAGAGAAGCCACGGGGGCGATCGTCGAGCCCTGCTGGGCAGAGGGCGATGATGGAGCAGGATTCGCAGGCGGATTCTGCGCGAAAGCCGGCGAAACGGGGCCCAATACAAGCAAGCTCGCCAAAAGGGCGGCGAGCAGTGGACGGGCCAACTGGGCAGCCGCGCGCTCTGCTTTGCCAAAGGAGATAGGCTGCTTCATGGCCGCATGAAAAACAGACCCCCGGGCGATACCCCAGAGAATTCTCATAATGATATTTCCCCCCTCAAGATTTCTGTCCGCTAGGGACGTTTTCATTTTACCTAACTCTGTAGAACGCTCGAATGACTCATTTTGTTTCATAATCCGGCTGGTCTGGGTCAGGGCACACCCACAAACCTTGCGCAGTAAGCCAGAATCATGGCCAGCTTGGGTTGTCCAGGAGAATCAGCTCAGAGAGCTAAACAAGACTATAGACGGTCCAGAACGGCAGAAGGCAGTTTAGCAGGGAGATCTCGTGCGCGAAAGACCAGGGCGGGACGCAAACGAAATGGGTGGATCGAATAAAGACGAGGGAATGAAGGTGGGGCCGGACTGACTGAATAAGGAGTACGGCCCCGGTTGCGAGACTAGCGCTGCCCGCGCTCTCTGAAGAGGTCTTCCGTTCCTACGACCTTGCCGTGAAGAGTTCCGGGGATCAGCGTTTCACGCTCGACGTCGCCGGACTTGGCCTCGGCGATGGTAACGTGGTTGACCTCGAGCGTGCGACCGAGGGCGCGTTCGTAATTGGCTTTGGCTTCTTCGAGGTTGGCGAGGGCGCGAAGTTCCGTACCTTGGGCGGTGATGAGGTCGCGCTGCGTGAGAATGACGTTGTAAACGGTGGAAGCGCCGAGGCGGTATTTCTTCTGCTCGGCGTCAAAAGTCTGCTGTTGGAGTTCGCGTGCTTTGCTGGCTGCCCCGACCTGCGCGCGGTCCTGGGTGAGCGCGATGTAGGTGTTGCGCACGTCGAGAAGCGCGGCATTTTTCAATTGTTGCATTTGAGTCTCAAGCTGGCGCTGCGTCAGCAGTGCGCGGGCATTGTCGGCCTGCGCCGAGCGATTGCGCAAAGGGAGGTTTAAAGTTAGCTGAGCCAGGAACTCAGGGAATTTGCTGTGGAAGATTTGGCCCTGCGCGGTGGTGAAGCCCTGTTGAGAGGTGCCAGTAACAGGTGTGCTGATTGCTGGCTCGAAGATCGGTATCTGGGTTCCGCCAGGTCCAGGCACGGTCACTGGATTTCCGTTGGCATCTACGATGGGGATGCCGCTGCTGATGACAGTGGCAGCGCCTTTCGTTAGAGAATTCCCGGCGAGTCCAACGGAGCTGTATTGCCCGGAAAGAGTGGCGGTGGGCAGGAGAGCTTTGCGGGTGGCTTCCACGTCAATGTCGCCATTCTTCATATTGAGGACCTGCTCCTGGAGGTCGGGCCGCTTCGCGAAGGCTTCCCGGATGGAGTCTTCAAAATTTGAGGCCTCAATCAGCTCCGGCTGTTTGGGCTGATCGGTGGTGATGATTTCGACGTGGATCAGGTTTGCAGCGAGGGGGTCTTTCGAGATGGCGTTCAGCAGGATTTGCTCGTCCTGGAGCTTGACGGTTTGGGCGACGATGAGATTTTGGCGATCGGTGGCCAGCTCGGACTCGGCGCGGGTCACATCGAGCGGGGCCATGGTGCCAACGCCGAGCTGCTTTTTGTTGTCGTTGAAGAGCTTCTCCGAGACGGTGACGGCCTGCTCCTCGACACTTACATTTTCGCGGGCGTAGACCAGCTCCCAATAAGCGGTGATGGTGTTGGTGATCGTGGTGATGGCTTGCAGCGCGAACGCCCAATCGGCGATTTGGCGATTATTCTTCGCGATGCGGAGATTGCGAGTATTTACGGTGCGACCGAAGCCGTTGAGCAGGGATTGGGAAAATCCAAGGGATAGCGTGGACTGAATGGCGGGGTTGAAGAAATTGGCGGTCGAGGTCGAGCTTGTACGCGTGTTATTCCAGCTTGCTGTGAAGTTCGTGCCCGTCTCGAAGTTTTGGGAATACTGGTTGGTGAACTGTGTCGAATGAGTCTTAAGTGAAGCTAGCTGAGAGATGCCGGTGCCGGAGATGAAAGGGTTATTCACCGGCGTTGAGTTGTCGGCGATGGATGCGCCGCTGTTGAACTGCGGGTCGTACGAAAACAAGCTTAAGTTTGCTGTAGAGGAAGAGAAATCCGCTCCGGGAGTGCTGTACCCGGCGCCCCCAGCTTTAGTCTTGAGGATGCTCGCATCGGCGATCCACGGATAATAGCGCTGGATGGCGATGTCGAGGTTGTTCTCAAGGGCCAGTTCTATCGCGTCTTGAAGGCTAAGCGAGAGCTTGCCGTCGTGAATAAGTTGGTCAATTCTTGGTGAATTCGTGAGCTCTGGAGATTCGATGGAGATGGGCCGGTAGGGATCGAGAAGAGTGGGGAAAGCTCGAGGACCGTGGGTGAAATCGTGTTTGGCAAGGCCAAGGGAAGAAACAGGCGCAATGGTCGAAGTTGAAACGGCTGGGGCAGGGTTCGACGGGGGATTTTGCGCCGGGCTCTGCGCGTAAGCGGGCGAAATGGTGCCGCTGGCAAGCAGGAATGCAAGCAAAGCGGCAAGCAGAGATCTTGCGGAGTGCGAAGGTGGGCGCTTCGCTGCCACAAGTAAGTTGAGATGCTTGAGACTGCGCACCAGAATGGAACACTTGGCGGTTCCCCAGTGAATTGTCATGATGGTTTTGCTCCTCGAGATTCTGTCCCAGTAGGACGTTTAGATTTTCACCAAACAATGGAACGTGCTGTAAATGCGTGCTGTTACACCGAGCCGGCCGTTCTGCTTCAACAGGATGACTGGATAATAATAAATCCCGGATAGCGGCCGGAAGATAGGAACATTCCGAGGGCAGCCAGGGATCTGACTCGGAAGCCGGTCATAGGGTCTTCGTCTTCGCGAAGACGGCAAACGAAGCTGGCAGTCTAGCAAGTGGTCGGTTCCTTGACAACGAATGAGACGGCGGCTAGGCTGCTGACGTTTCGATAGTTAGGAGCACGCAGCGCAGTAGCTGGCACCATGCTGAATCGCACGGAATTGCTGAAGATGTTCGAAGCGGCAGGGGCTATCCGCCATGGCCACTTTGAGCTTTCCAGCGGGCTGCACAGCGGCATGTACGTGCAGTGCGCCCTGGTGTTGCAGTATTCGCGGTTTGCGGAAAAGCTTGGCAAGGCGCTGGCGGAGCTTTTCTCGGATGCCAGGATCGACGCGGTTGTGTCGCCGGCGATTGGCGGGCTGATCATCGGGCAAGAGGTCGCGCGGGCACTCCCCGAGCCAAAGAGTTCCTTGGGCGGCGGCGTGCCGGCGCTCTTTGTGGAGCGCGATGCCAGCGGCATGATGACCCTCCGGCGCGGATTCTCGCTCGTTGCTGAGCAGCATGTTTTGGTGGTCGAAGACGTCTGGACCACTGGTGGATCCACACAAGAGGCAATCCGGGTTGTCGAGGAAGCGGGCGCCCGCGTCGTGGCAGCCGGTGCGCTGATCGACCGCAGCGGCGGGAAGATCGAGTTCGACGTGGAATCTCAATCGCTCATTCAGCTTCCAATCGCGAGCTACGAACCGGAGGATTGTCCGCTCTGCCGCGGCGGCAGCGTTGCGGTCAAGCCCGGGAGCCGCTTCGTCCGCTCCGCTCCCTGAAATCCGCCTTCCTTTGACATGCGCTATTTCAAACTCACGATTGCTTATGACGGCACGGATTTCCACGGCTGGCAGATGCAGGCCAACAAGGCGACAATTCAGGGAGAAATCGTCAACGTCCTGCAGCGACTGACGCAAGAAAAGGTAGTTTTGCACGGGGCAGGAAGGACTGACGCCGGCGTGCATGCGCTGGGTCAGGTCGGGAGCTTTCGAACGCAATCGCAACTCTCGGCGGAGGAATTCCAGCGCGCGCTGAATGCGCTGCTGCCGCCCACGATTCGAATCGCCGGAGCGGAGGAGGTTGGCCCCGACTTTAACGCGCGATGGTCAGCGCGCGGGAAAATTTACCGCTACCGCCTGTATCGCGGGAAAGTCGTGCCGCCGATGATCTGGCGGTACGTGCTCCATTATCCGTTTCCTCTGAACGAAGAGGCCATGCGCGACGCGGCGGCGCGTTTTGTGGGCATGCATGATTTCGCTTCGTTCGCGGCTTCCACGGGTTCCGAAGATGATGATAAGGAGCGCTCCACGGAGCGGGAGATCTTTTCGACGGAACTGGTGCGCACGCCCGACAATGAAGAGCTAGTCTTTACGGTGAATGGACGCTCGTTCCTGCGTTATATGGTGCGCAAGATGGTCGGGACGCTGCTGGACGTGGGCCGCGGCAAGCTCACGCCTGCGGACATTGAGCGTCTCTACGAACTAAGGGACCGGTCAAAATCCGGCCCGACGGTGCCGCCGCACGGTCTGGTGATGGTCGAAGTACAACATATGGAAGCCTGGCGGGTTGGTAGCCCCTGATGATTTTCGTTCAATCGCGGAAACAATTTGTGCCGCTTGCTCGTCATGTGTTTGGAGCTGAAAATGGAACTGAAAATTCAAGGACTGTCCAAGACCTACCCGAATGGTGTGAAAGCACTTGATAACGTATCGCTGACCATTCCCCACGGAATGTACGGGCTGCTGGGCCCGAACGGGGCGGGGAAATCCACGCTGATGCGCACGCTGGCGACGTTGCAAGAGCCGGACAGCGGAACGGCGTCGCTGGGCGATATCGACGTCCTGAAACAAAAGGAAGAGGTCCGGCGGCGACTCGGTTATCTGCCGCAGGACTTTGGAGTGTACCCGCGCATCTCCGCGCAGGACATGCTCGACCACATCGCGCTGCTGAAGGGCATCGTGATCCGCAAGGAGCGCAAGGAGATCGTGGAGGCGATGCTGCGGCGCTGCAATCTCTATGAAGACCGCAAAAAGTCGCTGGCGAGTTTCTCGGGAGGCATGCGGCAGCGGTTTGGGATCGCCCAGGCGCTGCTCGGCAGCCCGCAGCTTCTTATCGTGGACGAGCCCACGGCTGGGCTGGACCCTGGGGAACGCAACCGCTTCTACAATTTGCTGGCGGAAATCGGCGAGCAAGTCATCGTGATTCTCTCGACGCATATCGTCGAGGACGTCATGGATCTGTGCACCAACATGGCCATCATTCATCAAGGGAAGGTGTTGTTCCAAGGGAAACCGGAAGCGGCCATCGCGGATTTGAAGGGACGGGTATGGGAACGGTCGATTCCAAAAGCCGACTTGCCCACGTTTGAAGAGCGATACAAGATCATTTCCAGTCGTCTTGTCGGCGGCAGCCCATTCATTCACGTCCTCAGCGAGCAGGCTTTGAATGGAGGTTTTTTGCCGAGCAGTCCCGATCTGGAAGACGTTTTCTTTACCAAGATTCGCGGCTGGAACTGAGGCGCGCCGATGCTAGGCCACATATTAGCCTTCGAGATTCGCTACTGGCTGAAGTCCTGGATGTTGTGGATTTTTCTGCTGATAATTGGTGCTTTAGTCTTCGGTGCCGCCAGCACGGACAACATCACGCTCGGCGACGCTCTCTCAAATACGTTTCGCAATTCCCCTTACAACATCCAAACGTTTTATTCTTTTATAGGCCTGTTCACGATGATTATGGCCGCGGCGTTCGTCAATTCCGCGGCGGCGCGCGATTTCAGTTTCAACACCTACCAGATGGTTTTTTCGACGCCACTCAAGAAGTCAGATTTTTTGCTGGGCCGGTTTCTGGGCGCCACCATCGTTTCTATGATTCCGATGCTGGGCGTTTCCACCGGCTTTCTGCTCGCCAAGTACATGCCCTGGGTCGAGCCGGAGCGCTGGGGGCCAGTAGTCTGGAAAGCGCACCTCAACGGCATTCTTGTTTTTGCGCTGCCGAATGCGTTCATTATTGCGGCTATTTTGTTTGCCGTTGCCGTTCTGGCGCGCAATGAAATCGTTTCGTTTATCGCTTCACTGGTCCTCCTGGCAGGATACGGTGTTTCCGATTATCTCCTGCAAAACGTGGAGCGGCAAAAGCTTGGCGCCATTCTCGATCCATTTGGGATTCGAACGTTCGCCTACGTCAGCCGTTATTGGACGGTAGCGGAAAAGAACACACTGGCCGCCGGCTATAGCGGCTATTTGCTGTGGAACCGGTTGCTTTGGGTCGCCGTGGGCATCGCTTTTTTTGCTTTTGCGTACTTCCGTTTCAGCTTTGCCGAACGGAGCAAGAAGGTGCGCGCCAGGGGGAAGGACGCGGTGGAAGTGCAACGCGCAGTCGTGGCGCTCCCCTCTGTTTCTTTCCACGAAGCCCCGTGGACAAAATACTTCGCCTCCTTGAGGATTCATTTTCTGGGTGTGGTGAAAAGCACGGTGTTTATCGTCGTCGTTCTGGCGGCGCTACTCAACTGCATACCAGCCGTGGCGCTAAACGCTTCTGAGGGCTACGGCAACAGCAGCTTCCCGGTCACGCACTGGATCCTGCAGCTCATTGCCGGGACGCTCTACATGTTTATCTTGGGCATCATCACCTACTATGCCGGGATCCTTGTCTGGAAAGACCGCGACGTACGCATGGATGAAATCACCGATTCGCTTCCCACGCCAGAGTGGGTCTCGTACGCATCACGGCTCACGGCGCTGGTCGGCATCGTGCTCGTGATTCAACTCGTAGTGTTCGCCAGCGGAATCATCGTCCAAGCCGCCAATCACTTCTACCGTTTCCAGCTTGGACTGTACGTCAAAGAGTTGCTGGTCCGCGATCTGTCCCTCTTCTTCATGCTGGCGGTCCTGGCGTTTTTTATCCATGTTCTGTCGCCTAACAAGTATGTCGGCTATTTCCTTTATGTCGTCTACTTGCTCGCAAACTTTTTCGCCTGGGCTCCTCTCAATGTCGCGAGCAACCTGCCGAAATACGGGTTTCGGCCCCGAATCATTTACTCCGACTTTTACGCCGACGCGCCATTTCGTATCGCCTGGAACTGGTTTTCTGTGTATTGGCTCTTGTGTTGCTCGCTTCTCTTCATTCTCACCGTGCTGTTTTGGCCTCGGGGTAAACAGGCCAAATGGAGCGAGCGGTTCGGAAATGCGCGCCTGCGCTTCTCCGGCGTCTGGCCGGTACTTGCCGTTTTGGGTTTCCTGGCTTTCGCGGCGGTTGGTTCCTGGGCTTACTACAACACAAAAATTCTAAATACCTACCAGGGACCGAAGGATATGTTGCGGATCCAGGCGGACTATGAAAAAGCCTACAAGCCGCTGGCCAACAAAGAAATGCCGCGCGTTCGCGACGTAAAGTACAACATTGAAATCTTTCCAGAACAGCGCCAGATCGTCTTGCAAGCCGACGCGGTCATCCAGAATCCCTACTCGCATCCGCTCGACGAAATCCATTTCACTTTAAACCGGCTGTACGATTCGGACATCCAGATTCCCGGTGCCACTCTGCTGAAAGACGACAAGCGTCTCTATTACCGCATTTACCGTTTCTCGCCGCCATTGCCGGCCGGTGAAAGCCGCACCATTCATGTCACCGTCAAGACGCATACGCGCGGCTTCGAAAATGAAGTGAGCGATACTACTGTCGTTCAGGACGGCACGTTTTTCAACAACACCATTGCCCCGCTGGTCGGGTATTCTGCGCAGAACGAAATTTCGGATCCCAACGACCGGAAGAAGTATGGCTTGGGCGAGCAAGAATTGATGCCTGTTCTGGAACGCAATTGCACCGAGCACTGCATGGAGACGTATTTGGGTGGACGCACCGACTGGATCAACGTCGAAACCACGATCAGCACTTCACCTGACCAGATCGCGGTGGCGCCTGGATCACTCGAACGCGAGTGGCAGGAGGGTGGGCGGCGCTACTTCCATTACAAATTGGACCATCCATCGCTCGGCTTTTATTCTTTCATTTCCGCGCGCTACGAGGTCGCTCGTGAGCAGTGGAACGGCATCAATCTCGAGGTCTACTACATCAAGGATCATCCGTGGAACGTGCCGCGCATGATGAACTCCATGAAGAAGTCCCTCGGTTATTTCACGCAAAACTTTGGCCCGTACTACCACAAGGAGGCGCGCATCATTGAGTTTCCGCGCGTGGCGACCTTCGCACAGGCTTTCCCCGGGACCATGCCGTATTCGGAATCCATCGGCTTCATCGCCAACCTCAATCACCCCGACGACATTGACATGGTTTTCTACATCGTGGCGCATGAGATGGCGCACCAATGGTGGGCGCATCAGGTGATCGGCGCGGACATGCAAGGCGCGACGCTGCTATCGGAAACGATGGCGCAATACTCGGCGCTCATGGTTATGGAGCATGAATACGGTCGCGACATCATGCGCAAGTTTCTCCGTTACGAACTGGACCGTTATCTGTCATCGCGCGGGAGAGAGCGCCAGAAGGAACGCCCGCTGCTCACGGTCGAAGCGCAGCAAGGCTACGTGCATTACCGGAAGGGAAGTCTGGTTCTCTACTACTTGAAGGAAATGATCGGCGAGGAAGCCGTGAACCGCGCTCTGCGCAAGCTGGTTCAGCAGTATGCCTATGCGCAGGCACCGTACCCGACATCCTGGGCGTTGCTCGATGCCTTGAGGGAGCAGACGCCGCCGGATAAGCAGTACCTCCTGAAAGATTTGTTCGAGGATATAACCATTTTCTCTAACCGCACCACGGAAGCCACCGCGCACAAGCGCGCCGACGGCAAGTTCGATGTGACCATCGACATCGAAACGCACAAGTACAAGGCTGATCCGAAGGGGAATGAAACGGAAGTGCCCATGAACGATTGGATCGATATCGGCGCTTTCGCCAAACCGGAAAAGGACAAGAAGTATGGCAGGACGCTTTACCGCGAGCGCATCCGCGTTGCCGAAGCGCGTTCCACGCACACGTTCACAGTGGACGAATTGCCGGACGAGGCGGGGGTCGATCCGTTTTTGTTGCTCATCGATCGCATCCCCGACGACAACGTGAAGAAAGTGACGCTCTCAAAGGCCACTGCGGTAGCCACCAATAACTGAATCCTTCGACACAGACGGGCCATTGCGGGACAAAATCGGTTAGAATCGCGGTTATGGCGGCCACGGCCATTCCTCTCGACACTCTGCCATCCATCAACCCCGCCACCGGGGAAGTGCTTGGGCATTTTGAGAGTACGCCACCGTCTAAGCTGCCGGAGATCGTCTCCCGCGCTCGCAGCGCACAAGGCGCTTGGGCACAGATGCACATCCGCGACCGTTGCGCTCTTTTGCAAAAATTGCGTGGCTGCATTATGGCCTCGCGAAACGAGCTTGCTGATGCAGTGGTACTCGAATCAGGAAAGCCGCGGGTCGAAGCGCTTTTTGCCGATATTTTCGTGGCGCTCGACTCGGCAGAGTACTGGTCGAAGAACGCTGAGAGTTCTCTCCGCACCCAACGAGTTCCGCATCACAGCACCGCTGCCAAGGCCAAGGGTGGCTACCTGGTCTACGATCCTCTCGGCGTGATCGCCATCATTTCCTCGTGGAACTATCCTCTTGCGATTCCACTCAGCCAGATTATTCCGGCTGCGGTGGCAGGGAACGCGGTGGTGTGCAAGACCAGCGACTTCACGCCACATTGCGGGTCGCTGATCGAGAAACTGTTTCTGGACGCAGGATTCCCTAAGAATCTTGTCACCGTGGTTCAAGGCGGGGGAGAAGTCGGACAGGCGCTGATCGATGCGGCCCCGGACAAAGTCATGTTTACAGGAAGCGTGACTACGGGACGCCGCATTGCCGAGGCGTGCGCAAAGAAGCTGATCCCGTCCGTGCTCGAGCTGGGCGGCAAAGACGCCATGATTGTGCTTGCGGATGCCGATCTAGATGCCGCCTCCAGCGCAGCTGTCTGGGGCAGCTACACCAATTGCGGCCAAGTTTGCCTTTCAGTGGAGAGGTTATTCGTTGAACAAACCGTCGCGGAAAGATTCATCGCTCTCTGTGTGGAAAAAACAAAAAAATTGCGCATAGGTCCCGGAAGTGATCCCTCGAGCGATGTCGGGCCGTTGATTCGCCCGGTTCACGTGCAGCGCATGAGCGGTTTGGTCCAGGATGCAGTCTCCCGGGGCGCAAAGTTGATCTGCGGCGGGCATCCACGTCCCGATCTTGGTCCCAATTTCTTCGAGCCTACTGTTATCACCGGCGTCGATTCCTCGATGCGGCTTTTTCAGGAAGAAACATTCGGGCCGATCCTTGCTGTTCAAATTGTGAGTGACGCGAAGGAAGCGGTCGTGCGCGCCAATGATTCGCCGTTTGCGCTGGCTGCGAGCGTTTGGACAGGGAATGTTGCTCAAGGTAAAACTCTGACGGCGGAACTCCGTGCCGGTGCGGTCATGGTAAATGATGCGATCAGCTATTTTGCGATTGCCGAAGCGCCGCATGGCGGCTGTGGCGCAAGCGGGTGGGGCCGCACGCACGGCAAAGCCGGACTGCTCGAAATGGTGCAGACAAAATACGTCGACGTCGACCGCCTGCCGCACCGCGAAAAGCCATGGTGGTATCGTTACGGGGCGGATCTGGAACGGTCCGCCGACTCGTTTTTGCAATTTGAATTTGGCGGCGGCTTTTCCGCTAAGCTTCGAAATGTGCGCAGCGCAATGAAGACTTTTTTCCGTGACCACGGATTGTAGAAAGGATCTCATGGCCGAAGAAACCGCCGCTTCACCCAAGATCAAAACCCGCAAGCCGAAACAGCGGGCTTGCGATGAAAAAGACGAGAAGGGCAAGCTTTGTAACGGGCATTTGAAGCGGTATTACGACTATCCAAAAGAGATCGCCGCGCTCATCGGCCCGAAAGCGGAAATCTACCGCTGCGAATTCTGCAAAACGCTGTATCGCCCCGATCCCGCGCAGCAGCCGCAGAGCTATACGCTGCGAAACTAGCGCTGCCGCTTCCAGCGCAAGCGAGGCCCCGTGCAGCAGAACGAATGGATTTACGATTGGAACGTCGCCACCCCGCCGCAAATTTCTCCCGGCACGCGCGTCTTGATGAACGACGAGACGCTGCGCGACGGACTGCAAAACCCTTCGGTCTTCGACCCGGCCATCGAGGAAAAGATTGAGATCCTGCACTTGATGGAATCCCTGGGAATTGACGCGGTCAATATCGGTTTACCTGGCGCCGGCCCCCGGGCGTTCGCCCATACGGAAGCTCTGGCACGCGAAATCGCCACCCACCGCATGAAAATCAAACCCAACTGCGCGGCGCGAACTCACGAAAATGACATTCGCCCCATTGCGGAGATTTCACAGCGCGTGGGCATCGCCATTGAAGCTGCCACGTTCCTTGGGTCAAGCCCGATCCGACGGCTTGTTGAGGACTGGACCGTCGATCACCTCGAGCGCACCACGGAGAGGGCCGTGAAGTTCGCAGTCGAGAATGGGCTTCCCTCCATGTACGTCACGGAAGACACCATCCGCACCGACCCTGGCACCGTCAAACGCCTGTACTCCACCGCCATTCGAAACGGCGCGCGCGCAATCGTCCTCTGCGACACGGTCGGCCACGCCACGCCAAACGGCGCGTTCAATTTGGTGAAGTTTGCCGTCGACGAAGTTGTAAAACCATCCGGCGAGAAAATTCGTGTCGACTGGCACGGCCATAACGACCGCGGCCTCTCCATCGCCAACTCTCTCGCGGCCGTCGCTGCAGGCGCGCATCAGGTGCACGCCGCCGCCAACGCTCTTGGCGAACGCGTTGGGAACACGCCCATGGAATTAATGCTTGTCAATCTTCGGCTCATGGGACTCATCCATCAGGATCTATCTCGGCTTAAGGAATATTGCGAAAAAGTCGCCAACGCCACGCACACTGCGATTCCCACGAATTATCCCGTGGTCGGACATGACGCTTTTCGAACGGCGACCGGGGTGCACGCCGCCGCGCTCATCAAAGCCTTTCGCAAGAACGATCTCGAACTTGCCAACGCCGTTTACAGCGGCGTACCCGCGCACCTCTTCGGGCTCGAACAGAGGATCGAGATCGGCCCAATGAGCGGCAAATCCAACGTTCTCTTCTGGCTGGAGAAGCACTGCATTCGTGCCGACGATGCCACGGTTACGCGCATCTTGGACGCCGCCAAGCAATCGCCTCGAGTACTGTCCGACGCCGAAGTTTTCGCCCTCTGCACCGAGGCTATACGCAATTGAAACGCGCAACGCCGTTTAAGCAGACGGTGAAACGCACGCTGGTTTGCGTTATTCTTCTGAGTATGTCGGTTCGATCCGTCCTACCCTCTCGCGCACCTCGCCAGGCCCAGACTTCACGTATCGCAGACAACCCGCGGGTTCGCGCGGCGCTCGACTGGTTTACGCCAAACGTTTCCTGGGTTAACGACCAGCAGGTCCACCTCACGGAAATCCCGGCGCCCCCTTTTCAGGAGGGTCAACGAGCCGCTGCGATGAAGAATCTGCTCGCTGAAACGGGCCTCGCCGTCCATGCCGATAAAGCTGGGAACGTCATTGGTGAATTGCGCGGCGCGGACGAAAAGGATGTGGTCATCTTCGCCGCGCACATGGACACGGTTTTTCCCGCCGGAACGGATGTGAAAGTCCGCCGCGAGGGCAGCCGCATGAGCGCGCCGGGAATTTCCGACAATGGCACCGGAGTTGCCGCTCTTCTGGCGATTGCGCGTGCCGCGCAGTTCGCGCACCTCAAACCACAGCGCACGATTCTTTTCGTGGGTGACGTGGGCGAAGAAGGCGAAGGCAATCTCCGCGGCATGCGTGCCCTGGTTGATGCTTATCATTCGAGGCTCAAAGCTGTCGTGGTGCTCGACGGCTCCGGCACCGATCACGTCACCACCAAAGCGCTTGCTTCGCGCCGCTTGGAAGCCACAATCACCGGTCCGGGTGGGCACAGTTGGTCCGATTTCGGCATGCCCAACCCCATCAACGCGCTGGTCCGGGGATCTGTGCGGTTTATAAACACAAAAGTTCCCGCCATCCCCCGAACCACATTCAACATCGGCCAGATTGAAGGTGGCACATCGGTGAATTCCATTCCCTATGAGGCGCGAATCAAAATTGATATTCGGTCGGAGAGCGAAGATGAGTTGGTCCGTCTGGAATCCGCGCTTCGCGAATGCATTGCTTCTGGTGTCCGTGACGAAATGGAATCCGCCCGGGACCGCTCCAAGGGCAAATTGGAATCAGCAGTCGAGCTGCTGGGAAGCCGCCCCGGCGGGGAATTAGCCGCGGATTCGCCATTGCTCGCCGCGCTTCGGTATGCGGATGAGGTTATCGGTAACCAATCGCGCATCGAGCGTTCTTCCACGGATGCAAACATTCCTCTGTCTCTTGGAATCGATGCCATCTCCATTGGTGCTGGTGGCGCGGGCGGCGGAGCCCATTCGTTGCAGGAATGGTACGACTCCACTGGCCGCGAGACCGGGCTAAAGCGCGCTTTGCTCACCGTCTTCGGAATCGCCGGAGTCGCAGAGGAGAAATCCCCTTGAGAGTCTCGTTGAGAGCCCGGCTGAACGCCAAAATCCATCTCGTCCGTTTTGCGGCCGGCGTCTTCTCCGTTGCTGCACTTGCGGGAGTGGCAGACCTTCGCTGCAAGACCAGCGCCCAGGAAAAAACGGCGCAGACTACTTACTACGTTCACGGGCGAATCTACACGAACGATCCCGCCGAACCGTGGGCTGAGGCCATGGCTGTTTCTGAAGGCAAGATCAGTTGCATCGGCAAGATGGACCACGTGTTCCTCGATTGTGGAGGCAGCCAGGAAGGCGCGGAAACGGTCCAGTTGCACGGGCAATTTGTGATGCCCGGTTTTAACGATGCCCATGTGCATTTGGGCGGTGCCGCCGCCGACGAACTTGCAGTACCCCTTACCGGAGTTCCCTCCGTGGAAGAGATGCAGAAACGCCTTGCCGATGCTGTGGCAAATCACAAGCCCGGCGAATGGATCACCGGCGGAGGCTGGGACCACACGCTTTGGGCGGACAAAAGATTCCCCAATCGCCAGCAACTGGACGCCGTCGCGCCGAAGAATCCCGTCATCCTCACGCACATTTCCGGTCACGTCGCTGTTGCGAATTCGCTGGCGCTCAAGAGCGCCGAGATTGACAAGACCACTCCCAATCCGCCGGGTGGAGAAATCGAACACGATGCGCTCGGCGAACCCACCGGGATGCTCAAAGAGGGCGCGGCGATGTCCCTCGTGACCGTGCGAATTCCTGATCCCTCGCCTGAACAGCGGCGCCACGGGATCGAACTGGTTCTGGAGAACGTCGCGAAGAACGGCGTGACTTCCGTGCAGGATTATTCCACCTGGGAAGATTATCAGGTCTATCGTCAACTGAAAGAGGAAGGCAAACTCACCGTTCGCATTACCGAGTGGCTGCCCTTCAATGAATCACTCGACAATTTGCAGAACATGCGGGCGCAAGGTGGCACAAAGGATCCTTGGCTCAAGACCGGAGCCTTGAAAGCATTCACTGATGGAGCGTTGGGCTCGCGAACCGCTGCCATGTTGGAGCCCTATAGCGACGATCCTTCCACGCGAGGGATTCTCACCAACGACCCGGACAAGTTGCGCGTGATGGCCATCGAGCGCGACAAGGCGGGATTCCAATTAGCTTTCCACGCTATCGGGGATCGCGCGAATCGCATCGCTCTTGATGTTTTTGAAGCCGTCGCCAAAGCCAACGGTCCTCGCGACCGCCGCGACCGCATCGAACACGCCCAGGTCGTGGAGCCGATGGACTTCATCCGCTTTGCCCAGCTCAAAGTGATTGCTTCCATGCAGCCTTCGCATCAAACCAACGATATGCGCTGGGCCGAGGACCGCCTCGGAACCGAGCGCATCAAGGGTGCCTATGCCTGGGCGACGATGCTGAAAAACGGCGTGCATCTCGCGTTTGGAACCGATTATGACGTCGAGCCCATTAGCCCTTTTCGCGGTTTGTACGCTTGCGTCACGCGCGAGCGCCCTGATGGAGGTCCGCGGAACGGCTGGGAGCCTCAGGAGAAAATCTCGCTTGAGAATTGCATCCGCGCTTACACTTCCGGTTCCGCTTATGCACAATTCGAGGAAGGGAAGAAGGGTGAGCTGAAGCAGGGCGAGTACGCGGACTTTATTATTCTCTCAGACGACCTTACGAAAGTTCCGCCGGCGCAGTTTACGAAGACTCGTGTGCTCCGCACCGTCGTCGGCGGCCGCATCGTTAATTAAACCAAGGCGCAAGGAATTATGCTTGATTCCGGGACTGATCCGGAGACCGTCAGTCAGCCTGTTTGGGCAAGTCTGCAAGAGCAATTTTTCTCGTACTACTAGTACCTATCATTAAAAATTCGATAGCTTTAATCCCACAACAAGAACCCGATCGTGCAAAAAATGAGAAGCTCTCCTTTAGATAGAGCTGATATAAATCTTCCATGGTGGAAACTCTAAATAAATGTTGACAAATCCTCCCGCCAGCACTATATAGCCCGCATAGATTGTTGTGCTTACAAGTGGTTGCCCGATTCCGAGATGAAGCAATTGGTGTAACCCTGACCGTAAGAGGTGTCAGGGCTGGCTGGGCTCTTGGCTATGTGCAATTATGACGAGGCCTGCAAGACATCTATGAAAGTCCGTAGAAAAATATGGCCTGGCATAGATGGAAGTAATCTCTGCTTTAGATAAGCGACGCGTAATTTACACAATTAATGGGTGTTATCGTTCCGAGCTTATGTGGCAGGGGAGTTGCATTAAGGTTGGCATCAGCAATATGGTCGGGGATTGCCTGTTCTCTGGGGAGTCGTGAAATTCAATTTTCTGCGTTGTTCATACGTCAGTGAAGCTGGACTTTCGGGGGCCATCTGGCCTTACCAGGAGGTAGTTGAATGTTAAGCAAGCGAGTGGTCTTAGTGCTGGTTGCTCTGTGTTGTTTGTTTGCTTTGAGTCCGTCAGCGGTCATGGGCCAGTCGTCCGACGCAGGTACCGTTACCGGCACAGTGAGTGATAGCAGTGGCGCAGCCGTCCCTGACGCCGCGGTGTCCTTGATAGATGCTGCCACTAGCAGCACTCGGCAGACCACAACAAACGACAAAGGGGCCTTCACACTCCCCTACGTCAATCCCGGCACATACAGCGTCAAAGTTTCTAAGGCGGGCTTTAAAAGTACAGTCGTATCAGGCCAGGTGGTCGAAGTCGGCAGGCAGTTGACCGTGAACGCGGTGCTTGAAATCGGCTCAGTTTCGCAGGTCGTCGAGGTTACCGTAACGGTAGGCTCCGAGTTGCAAACCATGGATGCCACCGTCGGCTCGACCCTCAGCGGCGAGACGCTCCTGAACCTGCCTAACACCAGCCGCGACGCCTCGACTCTGGCCACCCTTCAGCCTGGCCAGAACATCAATGGCAACGTCGGCGGTGCAGCTACTGACCAGAACTCGTTCCAGCTTGATGGGGGCTTCGCCACCGACGATATGAGCGGCGACAACAACACCTATATCAAAAGCTTTTCCGGCGATACCGGCGGCGGTATCGGGGCCTATCACAGTTCCGGCCTTGGCCAGTCGCCCTCAGCCGTCATTCCCATCCCTGTCACCAGTGTTGAAGAATTTAAGGTTTCGACGGCAAACCAGACTGCGGACTTCAATGGCGGCGCAGGCAGCCAAATTCAGGTAGTTACCAAGCGGGGCACGAACACCCTACATGGTGGCATTTACGACTATTACCAGTCCACGACGTTTGCCGGCGCCAATACGTTTGACAACAATGCGGCAGGTCAGCCCATGCCGAGCTCGCATTTTAGCCGCTTTGGGGCGCTTGCTGGCGGAAAGATTCCTCATTCGAACTTCTGGGGTGGCGACTGGTACGTCTTCGGCAACTATGAGGGCTTCCGTTGGCCGCAGAGTGCAAGCTTTGACAGAAGTTATCCCCTGCCTAGTTTGCGCGCGGGCATCATTCATACGAATAATGGGCAGGCTATCAATTTGAACCCATTCCCCGTCGTCGACCCGGGATGCGGCACCGTCGCCGGAACTTGCAAGATCGCAACAGCAGGCCAGACCATTCAGCCAACGGTATGCGGCGTTACGGTGGCCAACCCTAGCGGGCTATGCGACCCCCGCGGATTGGGCACTACAATGAACGGACAAGCTAGCGGGACGCCAAACCCCGTCATCACGCTTTGGAACACTTATCTGCCTGCGCCCAACAATTGCCATGTGGGCGACGGGTTGAACTACTGCGGATACCTGGGTAGCATAAGGACACCGCAGTCCAGCAACTTCGGCGTAGCACGCATTGACCACGACTTCCCCAAGGGCTATCACTTCAACGGCACCTATCACTACTACAAGCTGACCAATACCGTTTCGGATCAAACGGATATTGGCGGCTTCTTCCCAGGCGACACCAAGGGCCAGTATGCCGCGATTCGGTCGAAACCCCAAAATACCTGGCTCTATACTGCTGGCTTAACCAAAGAGATTCGGCCTGGCCTTACCAACGACTTCCACTTTAGCTATACCCGTAACTGGTGGGCCTATGGAGATCCCAGCGGCGTACCGAACGTTGCAGGATATCCTGCGGCGCTAGAAGTCGGCGGCGAGACTTCCGGCTCGTTTCAGCCCTATAACACCAACAACCAGAATGTCCGTACGCGCTACTGGGACGGCCACGACTACATGTACCGGGATGACCTAACCGCGGTCAAGGGAACCCACTTGTTCCAGATCGGCGGCATGTATCTGCGCAACGTGGATACCCACAAGCGCAACGACAACGGCGAGTCCATTAACACCTACGAGCAATACCTGATCGGCATGGGTAACAGCACACCCTTGTCCGGCCAGAACATTGACATGACTGGCTATTTTCCGGGCGGCATGAACGCAAGCAAGTATGGAAACCTCTATTCCATGGTTCTGGGAATGGTGGATTCGACGCAAGGCCTTTTCAGCCGCGGTCTGGGTTCTCTCACGACTGGGTTGCCCCTGAATCCGATTACCTCGTGCGCCATTCCTAACGTGGCGGCCACCGCCGGCTGTATGTCCTCTCCGCCCGTCTCAGCCACGAGCATTATTCCGACGTACAACGTCTACTGGACCGATAGCTGGCGCGTGAAACCCAAGTTCACTCTGAACTACGGCATTGGCTACACCATCGAAATGCCACCGTATGAGACCACCGGCGGGTTCCAAACCGCTATGGTGGACGCCACCGGCCACATCTTTAACGCCATGCAGTACCTGGATACGGAGAAGACACTCGCCCTTCAGGGCATCGCCGATGCTCCCGTGGCTGGCTTTGCCACCGTTCGCAACATCCCGAACCATTCCAAATATCCCTATGATCCGTTCTACAACGGACTGAGCCCGCGCATCGGCGCAGCGTGGAACGTCCTTCCGAATACCGTTGTCCGCGGCGGCTATGCACGGATTTTTGGCCGCATCAACGGAGTCAATCCATTGTTGGTTCCGCTGCTCACTCCTGGATTGCTGCAGCCGGATACCTGCAGCGGTCCTAACAGAAGCGGTGGCTGCGGCACCGGTGCTAACTTGACCACTCCGTTGACGGCGTTTCGCGTTGGCGTGGACTGCCCTGCTGGCCCCTCCTGCGTCGCCCCGCTGCCGCTGCCAATTGCGAATCTGCCGCAGCCGTGGTATCCGGGCATTAACGGCACCCCCACCGGCGCCGGCGAAACCTTCGACCCCAATTTCAAGCCGGATCGGTCGGATGAATTCACTCTGAACATTCAGCACCAGTTCGGCCCCAAGGTCCTTGCCGAAGTCGGCTACATTGGCCGCAAAATCAGCAACGAAATCCAATACTACGGCTTGGGTGTTGTCCCCTACATGATGACCATGGGTGGACAAAGCTTCTCCAATGCCTGGAAAAACGTGATGGTGGCCACCAACTACGGCACTAACACGAGCAGCATCCCCAGCCAACCCTTCTTTGAGGCTGCACTCAACCCACTCTACTGCCAAGGCTTCGCCAATTGCACTACGGCCTTTGTCATGAACAACGCTGGTAATATGGGTCTCTCTGACGCCTACGATGCTTGGGCAAGCGTCTCCGGGGCGGGCATGTTTAAGTTTGGCCGGACCCTGATCAGTGATCCCATCCCGGGCAACCCGAATGGGGGCAGTGGCCAATCGCCATCTCTGGCGACCACTGTTAGCAACGGCTACGGCAACTACAATGCCGCCTTCCTGCAGTTGACTCTCACAAACTGGCATGGCCTGACCATGAAGAGCAACTTCACCTGGTCCAAGGCGTTGGGCACGGGCAATGTCGTCCAAGCGACCAGTTCCTATGCCACAGTCGATCCCTGGAACCTGCATAACAATTATGGTCCCCAGTACTACGACGAACAATTTAACTTCAACGTCATCCTTAACTATGCCGTGCCGTTCTATTCCGCTCAAAAAGGGATCATCGGCCGTGCTCTCGGCGGCTGGAGCATCTCGCCGCTGTTCGTCTACGGCAGTGGCTTCCCGGTGGAGTCCTGTTCGCAGACCTGCAACGGGAGCTTCGGCGAGGCCAACACGAGCTACCTCGGCACCTATGAAAACATGGTCTTTGCATCAAACGTTCCGATCAGCGGGAGTGCGCACTACAACACCTTTGGCAGCGTTTGCGGCACTAGTGGATCCGGCCTAAACGTGTTTAAGAACCCCGATGCAACCTGCCCGCAACTCGGCGGTTATTTCGGCGACCCGCTCCGCAACCCGATCCTTGGGTTGGATGGGCAGATCGGCAGCGGCGGCATCTTCCGTGGCATGCCCTTCTGGAACCTGGACCTTGGCATTTCCAAAAAGCTCCGGTTTACAGAACGCATCAATGGTTCTCTGTACTTTGATTTCACGAACGTGCTGAACCATATGCAGCCTGCCGAGCCTTGCATGAATGCATTCGACCCAACCGACTGGGGTGTGATCGGTTGCGGTGGAAACGTTCAGGCCAATAATCCTCGCCGTTTGCAGCTTGGTTTTACCGTCAATTTCTAACTCCTTCCGGCGAGCTTTACTCGCCGCATGAAAACGGGGAAGGCCAGTCGGCCTTCCCCGTTTTACTTTTGGGGGCCACACCATGCGCCCAAGCCAAGCCTCTAAAGTCTCTATTGAACTTCTTCCGCCTTTCAGAGAGGTATCTCCATGCTGCCGACGTCTCGGATCGGGTAGAGGCAAACCGGCACCGAGAAAAGTGACGTGCGCACAGAATACGTAAGCCCTTTAAATGCAACACTTGCATGACATGCTCGCAAGTGTTGATTACAAAGGACTTCGCCAAAATCTAAGTTCTTTAGATGCAACACTTACAGAAACCAGGGGGAGTAGTCAACTATGCGCGCAAGAATCATTTCCGCGCCGTGCCACAGGGCAATCTAGACGCGGGGTTCGCTGCTCCCAACAATTTGTGGGGTGAGTTAGATCACCGGCCGTTGGAGTAGTACTTCACGTCCACGTTGTCGTACATCGTGGCCGTGGCGGCATGGGTTTTTTCGTAGGCAGTGATATCAGGTTCATGGAGCAGGGTGGTGCCAATGTCGTCGAGTCCTTGGAGAAGGACTTCTTTTCTTGACGGGACGATCTCGAATTTGTAGACAAGCCCGTGATTGTCGCTGATGGTCTGCTTCGGCAAATCGACGGTGAGGGAGTAGCCGGCTTCCGTTTCCGTGCGCTGGAAAAGTTCTTCCACCTGCTCTTCGCTCAGTGTCGCTGGCAGGATGCCGTTCTTGAAACAATTGTTATAGAAAATATCAGCGTAGCTCGGCGCGACGATCACCCGGAAGCCGTAATCTTTCACACCCCAGGGCGCGTGCTCGCGGCTCGAGCCGCAGCCGAAGTTGGCGCGCGCCAGCAAAACCGAAGCGCCCTTGTAACGCGGAAAATTCAGTACGAATTCAGGATTGGGTTTTTCGCCCGGCAGATACCGCCAGTCGTAAAACAAAATCCGCCCGAATCCTTCGCGCGTCAGCGCCTTCAGGAATTGCTTGGGCACCATCTGGTCGGTGTCCACATTGACGCGGTCCAGCGGCATGACCATCCCGGTGTGTGTTGAGAACGGTTGCATTCAGTCCAAGCTCCTAAGTTCAGCAAGCCTTGCAGTGAGTCCCAATACTACTCAACGGATGCGACGTCGAGTTCACGGACGTCGACGAAATGCCCCGCAATCGCCGCAGCCGCAGCCATCACAGGGCTGACCAGATGCGTCCGGCTGTCCTTGCCCTGGCGCCCTTCAAAATTGCGGTTCGACGTGCTGGCGGAGCGCTCGTGCGGCGGCAGAACATCCGCGTTCATTCCGATGCACATGCTGCAACCCGCGTCGCGCCACTCAAATCCCGCTGCCGTAAATATCTTGTCGAGCCCCTCTTTTTCCGCCTGCGATTTGATGCCACGCGACCCCGGTACAATCAGCGCCTGTTTGATGCTCTTGGCGATGTGCTTGCCCTCGACAAAATGCGCCGCGGCGCGCAGATCGTCAATGCGCGAATTCGTGCACGAACCAATAAACACGCGATCCACGGGAATATCCACGATGGGTGTTCCAGCTTTCAGTCCCATATATTTGAGCGCGCTTTCCGTGGCCTTCTGATCGTTGAGGTCCTTGAAGTCGTGCGGGTCCGGAACGCGCGCGGTCACGCTCGTGACCATCCCTGGATTCGTGCCCCAGGTGACTTGCGGAGCGAGCTGCTCGGCTTGCAGCTCGACCTTCATGTCAAAATGAGCGCTGCCGTCGCTCTTTAGCAGCTTCCACCGTTCCACAGCTTCCTGAAACGCTTTGCCGCGCGGAACAAAAGGCCGCCCTTCGAGGTACGCGAAAGTGGTGTCATCCGGCGCGATCATGCCGGCGCGCGCGCCGCCTTCAATGGTCATGTTGCAGACGGTCATGCGTCCATCCATCGAGAGCGAGCGAATCGCCTCCCCGCCATATTCCGCAACGTGACCGGTGCCCCCGCCGATGCCAATCTTTCCGATGATCGCCAGGATGATGTCCTTGGCAGTGACACCCCTGGGCCGCTTTCCGTGCACCAAAATGTGCAGCGTCTTCGAAGACGACTGCACCAAACACTGGGTGGCCAGTACGTGTTCGACTTCGCTGGTGCCGATGCCGAACGCCAGCGTCCCGAAAGCGCCGTGCGTGGAGGTATGGCTGTCCCCGCAGACAATCGTTTGTCCCGGCTGCGTGATGCCCAGCTCCGGCCCGATGATGTGCACGATACCCTGGTTGCGGCTGTTCATGTCGAATAGACGCACGCCGGTTTCGCGGCAGTTCTTCTCCAGAGCGTCAAACTGAAGCTTGGCGTCATTATCCAAAATCGGCAGTGTTCGATCGGTAGTGGAAACGGAATGGTCCATCACCGCAAAGGTGAGGTCTGGCCGGCGCACCTTGCGCCCTTCGGCTTTCAGCCCCGCAAAAGCCTGGGGCGAAGTGCCCTCATGGATCAGGTGTCGGTCAATGTAAATGATCGCAGGCTGACCGGGGGATTCTCGAACGACGTGAGAATCCCAGATTTTTTGGTAGAGCGTTTTGGGTGCCATGGGTGATCTAGGCGATTCTAACACTCTTGCACCGGGGTGCAAAAGCAAGGCGGTTGGTGATCGGCGGGAGGGCGGAACTCTTAGTCTAGCGGCTGACTCCCGTTCGTGCAGCCGGACCCCGTAGGGTCGTAGTAGACAGTACCCCCCTGGTCGGTACAGAACATCCGCTGGCCAGACGTGCCGACAACCTGTGGGGTAGCGGTGAGAGCGAACCCGACAGATGGCGTCAGTCCGTCTCCCGTCCAGACATAGGAATAGCCGTCCTTCACACCCAGAGCGAGGACGTTGTCAATCAGGCAGGAGGCAGTGGAAGTAGCGGTACAAGGGTTCGCGCCCCCCATATTCGTGAGCAGGGCGGGGAAACCAACATCGGGGTAAGTGGTGGCGTAAGTGACAGCTGAGGTGTGGATCACGCGCATTCCGGCAACCGCGTTGGCTTCATTGGCGCGCATTCGCGAGCGCATGAAGTTGGGAATCGCAATCGCCGATATGATCAGAATGATCGCGACGACAAGCAGCAGCTCGATCAAAGAGAAACCCTTCTGCTTTCGCATAACTTCTCCTAGACCACTATGAGTACTAGCGCGTCCTGCGGAGACGCCAAACTGACCAGCCCCCCAAACGGTTGGCAATAACAACACGAATATTATATTCAACTCTGAAGTCAATGGTAGACAAAAGAAGACCAGTCCCGAGGGAACAGGTGAAGGGACAGGGGCGCAATAGCTTGGTACTTTAGGACAGCTTGGGGAAATCCTAGCACCCACACAACAAACCAATCCCTGGCCCGGGGAACACCTCGAAGGCGAGAAGTACCAGAAGCCGGGCCCGGGAACGGACTTAACGAGATTCCGTTGCGTGCTACTGCGTCGATTTACGGCGCTCGCAGAGCGTGACGATTTTCGTCGGGTCCACAGCATCGTTGTCGATCTGCATTTCGACCACTTTGCCGCTCTTGTCGATCAGGTAGTTGATGCGGCGCGCCGCTTTATATTTCGGGTTGTAGAGGCCGTACTGACGGGTGACCTCGCCGCCCCAGTCGCTTAAAAGGGGGAAAGTAACTGCGATTTTCTCTGCCCAGGCCTGGTTACTGAAGGTGCTATCCATACTTACACCCAATACTTGGGTGTCCGCAGCTTCCAGCTTTTGCAGATTTTGCTGGAAGTTCTGCATCTGCTTCGTTCAACCACCGGTAAAGGCAAAAATGTAAAACGCCAGAGCGACGTTCTTCTTGCCGCGGAAGTCGTGCAGCGACACCTGGTTCCGTTTGGTGTCCAGCAGTGTAAAGTCCGGCGCCATGTCACCGACCTTAACGGCTGGTTCGGGCATGGCGTCTTTCTTTTCCGTTTGCCCCCACAGCCGGTTCCCGGCGCGCGGGGCCCCTAACAAAAGCATCCCAACCAGCAGGACGCCGATTTTTCTTTGCATTCCTTTCCTCCTCGTCATCGCTTCTCTCGAGTTTCCTTGCAACCCAAACTTCCAGCGGAATCATACCAGCGAAATGGGCGCGCAGTCTATTTTAGGGGGAATGTGCACCAGCGCGCCCGCTGGTTTTCCTGGCCGGAAGTCCGGCCTGTGGCTGAAATTATTGGCCAGCGTTGCGATACATGATAGAAGAGAACAATTGGTTCATAGAGGAAGAGTCGTGAAACCAGGTAAAGTGAAGTGGGGAGTGCTTGGCGCGGCAGCGATCGCGGTTCGCAAGGTAATTCCAGCGATGCAAAAAGGGGAGTGGTGTGAGGTCACGGCGATTGCTTCCAGAGACATACGAAAAGCCGAAGACGCCGCGCCCAAATTAAAGATCGCCAAAGCGTATGGGTCTTACGAAGAATTGCTGGCGGATCCCGAGATCGAAGCGATTTACAACCCTCTTCCGAACCACCTGCATGTCCCGTGGTCCATCAAAGCAGCGGAAGCAGGGAAGCACGTGTTGTGCGAGAAGCCGCTGAGCCTGAGCGTGGCGGAAGCAAGAGCGTTGCTCGCGGCTCGCGACCGGTGCGGCGTAAAGATAGGCGAAGCGTTCATGGTGAAGACGTACCCGCAGTGGTTGCGGACTCGCGAGTTGATTCGAAAGGGTGTCATCGGGGAGTTGCGCTCCATCGTGGGGGTATTCAGCTACTTCAACCGCGACCCGCAAAACGTACGCAATGTACCGGCGTGGGGCGGCGGCGGTTTGATGGATATCGGTTGCTACCCGATAACTACTTCGCGCTGGATTTTTGGGGAAGAACCTGTCCGCGTGGGAGCAACATTGGAAAACGATCCGGAGTTCGGAACAGATCGCCTGGCTTCGGCAATCCTGGAGTTTCGCTCCGGGCAGTCCATATTTACTTGCAGCACGCAGCTTGTTCCGTATCAGCGCATGCAATTTCTGGGAACGAGCGGGCGAATCGAAATCGAGATCCCGTTTAACGCTCCCAACGACAGGCCTACTCGGTTGTATATTGATGACGGGCGGGATGTTTTTGGCACCGGGATTCGAACGGAGACGATTCCCGTTTGTGACCAATATACGGTGCAAGGAGACGCATTTTCTCGAGCAATTCGTGACGGAGGCGAGGTTCCGGTGCCGCTTGAGGACAGCATCGCCAACATGGCTGTCATCGAGGCCGTCTTTCGCGCGGCGGAAACAGGGAAGTGGTGGAAGCCGGAGCCCCTCTAACTGCGAAAGGCAAAAACCATGAGTGTTCGGACTGTTCTGCAACTCGGAGACCCGGGATTACGCGAAGTGGCGAAACGCGTCGATGATCCTGCGGCGCCGGGGATTCGAGCGCTGGTCGCGGATCTCGCGGATACGCTGGCGTTGTGGCGCGAGAGGACGGGGTACGGCCGGGGCATTGCCGCGCCGCAAATTGGCGCGAATTGGCGCGTGATTTTTCTGAGATTGCCCGGTGAACACCCTTGGCCGCTGGTGAATCCGGAAATTACCTGGCGAAGCGGAGAGAAAATCGTTGTTTGGGACGCGTGCTTGAGTTTCTTGTCGATCTTTTTGCAAGTGGAACGCGACCGCGAAATCAAAGTCCGCTACCAAGATTTGAACGGTCAGTATTGTGAAGTTCTCGCAGGTGAGGAGCGCAACCTTTCCGAGCTTCTGCAACACGAGATCGATCATTTGGATGGGATTCTGGCCGTGGATCGCATCACGGATATGAAAACCTTGTGCACGCGCGAAGAGTTTGAGAAGAGATACCGCGCGGGGAGCCCGTATGCCGTGGAAGCCGTCGGGAACGACACGGGGAAGCAATGAAGGACCAAGAAAGACTCCCAGAGGCCGGAGTTTGGGAGGGGCGAAACAAATGAACGAGGTCTATTACACGCGATTCGACAGCCCGGTCGGCCCCCTGCTTTTGGCTGGCGATTCAAAAGCACTGTGGCGCGTGAGTTTCGAAAGCAGCAAGCGTTCTTCGCCACCGCTGCCGGAGTGGAAGCAGAACCGGGCGGCGTTTGCCGAAGTCATTCGCCAATTGCAGGCTTATTTCCGAGGGGAATTGAAAGAATTCGATGTTCCTCTTGCAATGGAGGGAACGGCGTTTCAACTTCGCGTGTGGAATGAACTTCGTGCGATCCCTTATGGAGAGACGATTTCTTACGCGCAACTCGCCGCCCGCATCGGCAACCCCAAGGCTGTGCGCGCGGTGGGATTGGCGAACGGGAGCAATCCCATTCCCATCATTGTTCCGTGCCACCGGGTCATTGGAAGCGATGGCAGCCTCACGGGATTTGGCGGCGGGCTCTCGACGAAGAAGAGGCTCCTCGAACTGGAAAACAAGCAATTGAGTCTACTGTAGCCCATTCTCGCCCATTCAAAATGAATCCGGCTAAGAGCATGCCGCCATGTGTGTTTTGTGGAATTAGATTTCTCGCCAACCCAACGCCGTCGCGCGAGTGCTATTCGCCAACAGTACGAGTTCCTTTGCGCGATCCAACTCGATAAAGCAGCAAACCAATGGCGTTGGCTCCTAAGATAACGGAAACCGTCTTAATCGAGTAGGCTGTTTGATTAGCCACCGGGATGATCGGGAAGGCGGAGAGAAAAACGAAGAGCAACGATACAGCAAACCCCGACAACGCAGCTAGTCGCAGCCAGAGTTTGGGCCGCAAGCCGGTTTCCTTCTTCGCCAGCAGGGGAATCGCAAACATCATTAAATACGCGATGCCATAGAATGTGAATGACAATATCTGCAGCCATTCGAATGCTTCCTGCTCGCCCACCCCGATGAGGGTGGCAAGACCCGCCGCCGCGGACACTGCGCCGATAAACATGATCGAATTCACCGGGGTGCGGTGCCGCGGATGCAGTCTGGTGAACCACTCGGGCAGGAGTTGGTCCCAGCCGGCAACCATCGGCAGGCGTGAATTCCCCGCGAAATTCAGTCCAAAAGTGGCGAGATAATTGATGAGCAGGAACCCGATCGCGAGTGGCACAAGAAAGGAAGCGTAGCGAATTCCCTGAAGCCCGAGACTGAGCGCTTGGGGAATCGGGGCAACCATATCGGCTGAATTTGGAGAGACGAAAGCCAGAATCCCACTCGTGCCAAAGACATACAAAAGGGCGATGGGGGCTGCCGTGAGCGCGATGGCACGGGGCAGCATTCTGGCGGGGCTGTAGGTTTCTGAGGAAAAAATTGCCATGTATTCCAGGCCGCAAAGAGCACCGAAGGTCATTTTGCTGAAGACGCTAAGCGTGAAAAGCGAAAGGGGTGGCACTGTAAAGCGCAGCGGATGGTACTCCAACGGAAGACCCGCTGCTTGCCTCACGAAGGGGATGGCGGCCAGGATCACAACCGTCACGACTGTCAGGATGCTCCCAACATTGGTGAGCCATTTGCCAAAACGAAGCCCAACACGCGCCAGAAACATCAGAAACCCGATGGTCACCAGCGAAACAGCAGAAATAATCCAATGGTTCGACTGCATCCAATCAACTCGGGGCCCGATGGCATACACGGCGTAGTTGACCGTCACCATCCCAATGACGCCCACGTACAGCGTGTTGAACACCCAGAGATTCCACGCGACGAGAAATCCTACGGAGTCGTTAAACGCCAGGCGTGCCCATTCATAGAGTCCGCCTTCAAGGGGCATGCGGCGATTCAAATGACTGACCACGAGGGCTTGCGGGACAAAGAAAAGAACAAGGGCAATCAGCCAGAGCAGTACGTGCGAACTTCCTGCTTTGAGTGCGGTTCCGAAAAAATCAGGCACGACTACGAACAGCAAACACGCAAGCGCGAGATCACGGAGGAGCAATTCTTTGCGCAGCAGGGCGCTGCGCGATTCGAGCCGCGCTTCGGTCGCCGTAAACTCAGTGCTAAGGCCAGTGGCCAAAGTGAGAATGCGTCCGGGGCCTTCTACGGCTTGTGCCGCCAGCCCGAATTGCAGGCGTTAGTCTGCCTTTGGTATGGGCTGGAATCAATAACTATCGTGTGGAAGTAACGGGCGTGCTGAGTGGAATTTTAGAGTTCGCGGATGTTGGAGAAGAGCGATGAGGCCGCCCGCACCGGCGCATGAAACGCCAGCAGGAGCAGGGAAGCGAACGCGTAAATGACGATCCGTAGCCTCATACCCAAGAAACACGGCCACGCGGAAAAGGTTGCGGCGTTTGCGGTCGAATCCAGACGTCAGCAGTGTTTATTTCAGGTTGAGATCGCCGGCGCCTACGTGCGCATGAAGCTTGTATTTCCCATTTCCGCTTTTGTGGAATGAGCGGAATAGGCCACCGTGGTCTTCGCCAAAGGGCGGGGCCTCGATGCCACCGCTGATAACAGAAGCGTCCACGTGTGAGTAATCGGCAGGATTGCCGACTCCGACAATCAATTCACCTGCGTGGAGCTCAACATCTTTATCTCCAGTGATGTCGCTGATCTCCATGTGACCGGCGGGCATGCGGACAAAGAGGCCCGTCGCACGCGGAACTTCGACGGTGATTAGTATGTCGTTTTTGGGACCACCAGAAATGTCTAGATCCCCGGAGTTTTCCAGGCGTTCGAATCGCACCCTGACTTCCCTCAACCTCTCCCAGTCCCCCTTGCCGCTTACGCGAACCCTAACCTTGTTATCGTCCCGGCCAACCAGGCGGACATCCCCGGACCGCACATGGATGCTAAGTTGGCTGCCGGAAGGGAAATCCACCTGGAAGGGATGGTCGCCGAGGTCGGTGGCCTCGGTTTTCTTGGACTGGGCGAGTGTCAGGGGGGCGAATAGAACTGCTAACAGGAGAAATCGAATGGCACAACACATGGACACACTCCTTGCCTTGCTACCTAAGGAACGAAGCTTCGCTGCAAAATGTTCCCTCAAGCGGTAAGTATTTTGGAGCAAAAGACGAGGAGGCCGTCTGGACGAGGTATCCCTCTGGGAGAAGGCGTTCTGGGGCGCGGAAAGGGCCCCCAGCTAATCGTCCGAACCTCCCGCAATCGAGGGAACCAGCAAAACCCGATCACCCTCCTTGAGCGCGCAGGATTCGCCACCGAGAAAGCGGATGTCCTCTTCGTTGAGGTAGACATTAAGGAACTGGCGAATTTGGCCGCTCTCGTCGCGAACGTGGCGGGAGAGATCGGGAAAGCGGCTGGTGAGTTCGTTCAGCGCCCCGGCGACGGTGGTCGCACTACAGTCCACTCTTGGCGTACCGTCCGTGAAACGACGGAACGCGGTGGGAATTTCGATAGTAACAGGCATCTGCAATGCTCCTTCTCGAGTTTCAAGATTCGTAAATCAATAAACCATTCGGACCAAAAACCGGCTACGAACAAGAGTCGACTAAACCTCCTGCTAAGCCTTGGCGCTGGCCGCAGCAGCGCCGAATTGCGCGTCAACATACGCTTCGAAGGCGTCCAGTCGGGGCGCGATCGCTTCCGTCGCCGGGTATTCGGCCGCGATAGCGTCCGTGGTCTTCAGGCCATTCCCAGTAATGCAGACGACAGTGGTTTCGTCGGGTCTAATGCGATTTTGCCCGATGAGTTTTTGCGTGACGCCTGCCGTTACGCCGCCTGCCGTTTCCGTGAAGATGCCCTCTGTTTCCGCGAGTAGCTTGATCGCTGCCACGATCTCCGGATCGGAAATGTCCTCGGCCCAGCCTCCGGATTCGCGAATCTGTTTCATCGCAAAGGGTCCGTCAGCGGGATTGCCGATCGCAAGCGAGCGGGCAATCGTATTTGGTTTCTGCGGTTCAAATCGCGAGAGGTTTCGCTTCACGCCATCGGAAATCGGCGAGCAGCCGGTAGCCTGCGCGCCGAAGAATTTCACCGGCTTGGCTTCCACCCAGCCCAGCGTAATCAACTCACGAAACGCCTTGGCAATTTTGGTAATGAGCGAACCGCCGGCCATCGGCACAACGACGTTGTCGGGAAGCGTCCAGCCCAGCTGTTCCGCGATCTCGTAGCCGTGCGTCTTCGAGCCTTCGGAATAATAGGGGCGCAGATTGACATTGACGAGACCCCACTGGAAGCGATCGGCAATCTGCGCGCAAAGCCGGTTGACGTGGTCGTAGTTGCCGTTGATTCGCACGATGCGCGCGCCGTAGACCGCGCTGTTCAGCACTTTGGCAGGCTCCAAATCGGCGGGAATAAAAACGCAGGCGTCAAAACCTTGCTGCGCGGCCTGTGCCGCAACGGCATTGGCCAGATTGCCGGTGGAAGAACAGCCGACGGTTTCGAATCCAAATCGGCGCGCAGCGACCAGCGCCGTGCCGACGACTCGGTCTTTAAAGGAAAGAGAGGGGAAGCAGACCGCATCGTTTTTGAAATATAAACTCTTCAGGCCCCATTGCGACGCGAGCCGGCGGGAGGCCACCAGTGGCGTGCCACCAACGGCATTGGGCGCGGAGAAGTTTTCGGGCAACGGCAGCAGTTCTGAATAGCGCCACATATTGAAAGCGCGCGCGGAGAGATTTTCGCGGCGGGCGATTTGTTTCAGCGTATCGTAGTCGTAAGTGACTTCGAGGGGAGAGAAGCAGTCTTCGCAGAACGAGCGGGGAATGTTGCCCCAGGTTTTCCCGCATTCCCGACAGCGCAATTCATAGTGGACGGACATTCGCGTTACCTTTCGAAGTCGAGCTGTGGCATTTTCGGATCGCCGTGCTCTGACTCGTCAGACCATTGTCTGGCGGCCGCGGAAGCGCAGCTTCACAGTGGAATTCGAATAGGGCAGCAAGGAGGGAGAAATCAAAAACCCTCCGTGCCAAAGTGCTCGGAGGGTCTCAGAAATTCTTCTGGGAAACTCGAAAAGCTCTTTAGCAGTTTTTTACGTGGAGCAAGTTGCCCTAAATCGCCACGTGTCGCCGCAACCGCAGCTAACTCTTTTATGCCTGAAGGGTTAGTAGATGTCAAGCGAGAGTTTGCTGGGCGAAATCTGGTTTTCGGATTACCTTGCTCTGAGCGGACAGGGCCCCTCCGAAAGGCGAAAGGGCCCAGTTCCTGAAACAGACTGCATTTTAAATGCCCTATTCTTTGACAAAGAGCTCGGCCATGGTCTCCGTTTGTGGCCCGATGAAGCGGGTGGCCAGGTTACGTGCCAGCAGGGAATCAGTCTTCGCTCCTGCAACGGCCTTCTGGGCGTGCTGGCGGTGTTCCTCTGCCGGGCCAGAGAGCGTGATCAGCGCGGCCGCGAATTCCATTTGCGGATCGTCGCCCTTTCCACGCAGCGCGATAGCCTTTTTCACCATGGCGTAGCCATCGACTCCCGCGGCAGGATTCGAATCCATCCGCATCCCGTCCGTCATGTGCGGCATATTCTGTCCAATCCATTGCTTGTATGTTTCCGCGAGATAGCCAACGTCAAACCACGCAAGCGCGTCCGGATGCCCGGAAGACTCGGCCGAAGTCGCCCGCGCGTGCAGCCGCGCGAGGAGTTCCTTCGCGGCAACAGGGTCTTTGCGGGCGTAAAGCGTAGCTCGGCGAAGCGTCTCCATTCGAACCAGCACGGGAGTGTCCGGCGCGAGAATCTCCAGCGTGTCCCGGACGAGGTTCTTCGTATCGTAGTTCTCGCCACCGCCGAGGTTCCAGCTGTGGCTGATCCAAGGCAGGGACTTGGCGTCTCCAATATCGATGGCATGGCAAATCAGGGGGGGGCCTGCATGAGTAACAATGGCCGTGCACAACAGAGCGGCAACAAGACCTATCGCGAAGCGGGGCAGTAAAAGCTGTTTCGGCGTCATAAGTTTAAAGTCTCCTTTCAAATCGTTACGACTCACGAAAGGCAAGACGCCTCAAAGGGAAGAGCTGTTAACAATGCTGCGGCGGGTTGCTTAAGGAAATCTGCTGCCATCTAGTTTTACAGTGTGCTGGGTTTTGCGAATGGTGCCCGACACACGAGCGTAGGTGTTCCGGAACTACTTTGCCTGGGTTGGAAGGGTCTTTTGCAGGACGTTCAGATGTTGTTGAACTTCCTGGTCCATGGGAAGTTTTGCTGCAGCGTCACGGATAAGGGGCAGAGCATCACTCGCTTTTCCAGATTTGAAGAGAATCCAGCCCTTGGTGTCCTTCTCTTCCGCAGTATTAATTTCGTTCGTTTCCATGCGCAAGGCAGTATTCACAAGGTCCAGCGCTTCGGCGAGATTCTCGCCCCGCTCCGCATATAAGTACGCAAGATTGTTGTAAGCCAAAGCGTACTTGGGATTCAGTTTCATGGCGTATCTGTATTGCTCGATCGCTTCCCGGTACCGGCCCGCTTTTCTTAGGGCGCTTCCCATGGTGGTGCGAGCCACCGCGTCATATTGGCTCTTATGCGGTGTTTTGAGGTACCTCTCATAATCGCGAACCGCCTGCTCATACTGGCCGGTCTGGTAGTGAGCGTACCCTTTGAAATAAAGGTTCTCGTCATCTTTGATGACATTATCCCCGGCTCTATCAAAGAACCGGGCGGCGCTCTTGTAGTCCTGATTCATGTAAAACGTGATGGCGAGTTGCAAGGACAGTTCCGGCGGGGCATGAATCCCCTTGGAATCCATCCGCTCCACCGCGGCGCCCAGATTATGCTTAAGAAGTCCCTCGTCAACGTTCCCCGTCGTTTGCACTTTGAGACTGTCCGCAATGAACTTGAACGACCGGCGACCCTCCTTCACGAGTAGGTCGATGGACTCCTGTTCCAGGCTCAAGTTGGTGCTGCCCAGGTGTTCTCTCAGAAGCTCGGCAGCTTCGGGATTGTAATCGCCGTTTGCCTCGAAAAAGGTCTTGCCGTCAGGGTCTGCCGCGTAAACCTTAAACAACCAGAAAAGCGATGATACTCCCGTGGCGACTGGTTCGGCTGGGGGCTTGGCCTGTGTAATTGAACTTGCATCCTGCCAATCGAGCGGGACTCTCTTGTCTTCCAGTAACAAATACATCTTGCCGATTTTCCTGACCATGTCGCTGGCGTCTGGCTCGTACATCAGCTGGATGGAACGTCCCGGGGAATAGTGAATGCTTCCCAGGTCCAGCCGGAATACGCCGGGAACAGTGTCCACTAGCCTTTGCGAGGATGGATGCGATTCGAAAGGATTGGCGCTGGTGGCAGCGGGCTGCCAGACTTCGTAGTGCTGCTGGAAGCGAAAAACCAGCTTTTTGAGTCTTTCACGTGGTTCCTTGGAGACAAGAATCCAGCCGAGATCATACTTTCCGTCCACGGCCGAACCTTCCGTTAACTTTCGGTTTTCATACAGGTCCACAGGGGACGCCGGCATGATGGATTGCACAATCTCTGGCTTCTCCCTCTCATTGGCGGGAGTGGTAAGGTGCTCGGTCAGCCCCATTACCGTCCCCTTGATGTACACTTCCTGCGAAAAAATGAAATTCGCGTAAAACCAGATGGTGGTGGATAACACCATCAGCACATACGTCGCCGCCACCACTGAAGTGTAGACTTTCCGGAAAAACGCGTGATCCTCGGGGGCGGTGGCTTTGTTCATCGCCGTATATGCGCGATGCTGCTGGTAAAAGATAAAGATCGCCGTCAGCGCGTAAACTCCATGAGCGGCCAGGATGTCAGTGGCTTGCGAGAGAAAGCTTAAAGGGTTTCCCGAACTCGTTGGGTCATTCATGGCGGGACTCCTCACTTCAGATGCAATATAGTGTCGTTGCCCGCAGTTTCGTTTCACAACCCGCTCGTTTACTTTGGCAGGACCCCTCCGCGTCGGACGCCCTTCAGGCGTTCAGGCCCGTGTTGTTCCACCGAGCAGAAAAGGCTGGAATAGAAGTCGCACAAGAACCAAAATTAGTTGTGCTTTGGGCAAGCCTCTCCTCGCCCCGCCGAGAGACGTAGTACGTTAGAAAGGGGACGTTGCCGAACCGGCCCTCGGAGGAGTCTCGGCATGGTGCAGATCAAAGGATCCGTAATCCAGGAAACCATCAACCAGATCAAGAATCGCGCTGGCGAAGATGCGTTTCAGAAGATCCTCGCATTACTGGACGAAGAAACCCGCAACGTCTTCAAGGGTGAAATCTACTCTTCGACATGGTACTCCCTGGATTTTTTCACTCGTTTTCTCGAGCTGGAAATCCGTGTGCTCGCCGACGGAAAAGAAGAGATGGTCACGCGCGGTTCGGAAGCGGTGATCGAGCGGCAGCTCCGCGGGATATACAAGGCTTTCGTCAAACTGGGTTCTCCCGAATTTGTTATCAAGCAAATCGCGGCCGTTCATGCCACCTATTTCCAGGGCGTTCCGATCGAAGTGCAGTTGCAGGGACGCGGAAAGGCCCTAATCAAATATACGGGTTTTGAAAAGCAGCACCGCATCATGGGGTTCGCGATTATCGGATTCTTCAAGAAAGCGCTGGAGATTTCCGGCGCCAAAGATGTCGTCATCTTCTTCGAAACTCCCATCGAGCAAGGCAAGGAATCTGCCGATCTCTCAATTTCCTGGAGTTGACCGAAAGGCAGGGGCAACTAACTGATTGAATAGATTGGGTTTAATCGTGTACGGCACAATTCGATCGGGCCAATGCCCAGCCTACTTTGACGTGGCCGGAGGCTGCGACCAGTTGCGCTCGTAAGTGCGCCACAGGTAGACGTCGCCGAAGCCGAGGGAGTTCCACCAGGCGTCGAGCATCTGACGGTCGAGGCGCAAGATGCCGTCGCGCGTTACGCCAGCCGGAGGCGGAGCGAGCACGGTCAGGCGGTCATAGACGCCCGGGCGATCCGCATCGCCAACACGCGAGAGCAGATGCCAAATTGTAAGTGCGTCGCTCTTGCGCGCATCGGATAGGAGAACGCCCAGCAGCGCATTGCGTTCCTGTGGCGTTGTAGCGGCAAAATCAAATTTGGACAGCGCTTCGCGAAACGCTGGCGTGGCGTCTTCAGCGTACGGAGTGCCTGGACCGATTTTGGGCCGCGTCTGACAGATGGCGCCGGCGGGAATGAAAGATTCGCGCCCGTTCAGTTTGAAGCCGACCCACCCCATGGTGGTGCGCAACAGCCCGGCGCCGGATTCGTCCACGTGCAGGGTATAAACACAGCCGAGGTCCACCGCAACAGCCGAAGGAGTATCGACGACGAACTCGCCCGGAGGGGCCCAGATGGTGGCGTGAATCGTCCCGAGCTCGAGAGACAGCCGCTTGTGGCCTGGGCCATTCGTAACCAGACGGAGCCGCGAATCGGGATCGACTTCGACGCGCCCAGTTTCATCCAGTGTGATGCTTGCGCGAGAAGAATTATCGGTCACCAGCGTTTGTCCGATTCTCAGTTTGCCGGGACCCGTCTTCTCTCCGATCGCATGCGATCCGACGCGGGGCGCACCTTCGAGACGAGCCACGTCCCAACCGGCGCCGGAATTTTCAGGCTGTGGCGAACGGAAAACAAGAAACACCGCCATCGTCAGCAAAAGAACCGCCGCGACACCAGCGAGTTGATACGACAACCTCAGGTTGAAAAAGTTAAAGCGCGCCTTTGCCGGGCGGACGCCTGCAATCTGCTCGAACGAGGGAGCAGGTAGTTCGTGGCGATAGCGCCCCAGCACGGCTTCCAGTTTCTTAACTTCCGGGTCAGGCTCTCCAGAACCGTCCCACAAATAATCGTCTTTCATGGATGGTTCCTTCTCGCTCATGTTGCACTCGACCTTGCGCCCTTGGCTGTTTCGCCGAGCTTCTCGCGCAACTGCTGCATACCTCGATAAAGATTGACGCGCACGGACCCATGAGTCAGCCCGGTGCGCGCTGCGATTTCCGGCCCGGTCATTCCCTCAACCAATCGAAGAATCAGCGGCTCGCGATACGCTTCTGGAAGGGAACGAATCACGGCCAGGATGGCGGCAGCTTCCTGCTCCGCAGCATCGTTTTTTGTCCGGCTTTCGGTCTGTTCATCGTCAACTGGCTCCGTGAGATTGTTTTCCGGGATGGATTTCCGAAAATAATCGTTGGCGCGGTTCCTTGTGATGCTGCCAAGCCAGGCGCCAAAACGAGACACGTCTCGCAAGGCGTGAAGCTGGCGTAACGCCGCCAGGAAAACTTCCTGGACCAGATCGTTTACTTCACGCGGCGGCACACGCGCGAGCAGAATGCCATGGACCATCCGGGCGTAGCGGTCGTAGAGACGGCCAAACGCGGCGCGATCGCCGTCGCGAGCCGCACTGACGAGCGAGTCGTCCTCCGAAGATTTGGCGACGGGCCAGACAGTCACAGCCTGACCTTCTAACCTTGCGCTTCTAAAGTCAATGAGGTAACCCACGTTTAGGCCAAAAGAACCCTTCTTCTCTACCACGCCTAGACGGCAGGAGACTACAAAGTGTTAACTTTGGCAGGCCCGTTTGCACCGCTTAGTGCTTGAAACTGCGACGTTTATATCGGCCACCGCTTATTAATTGGGGTAGCGACAACAAATTTAGCGTTTCCTGCGTCCAATAGAGGGTGGAAGAAAAATAGAGAGTTGCCCCGGCCGCTGGGGCAGTTATCGGTTCGGTGTATCATTCATCGTCAGCAACCTGCGGGAAGCTCCAGTGTTATAATTCAGGGCAGGCATCTATAAGATCAGGGCGGGCCGAAGAGCGGTTATCGGGCACGAACAAGGCAGGGGCCAAGAATAGAGGAGCAAGGGACATGGGAGAGCAAGTCAAAGAACTTTTTAATTGGGCACGGCGCCGCAAGATACTCGCGACGGTGTTTGTGGTGCTCACGCTCGGAGTCGGAATCCTTATTGGTTCGGTGGTTTCCGGCCGCGTTTCCGCGATGAAGAATATGGGATTTGCGGGGACTACGGCCACGCCGTTGACCGTGCCGGATCCGGTGCCTTCGTCCAGTTCGTTTGCATCGATCGTGAACAAGGTCGAGCCGGCGGTGGTAAACATCGCGACCACGCAAGTGCTGGAACGCAAGCAGGCCAAGAAGCGCCGCTCGCAGCCCTACGACCAGGACGATCCGATGCAGGATTTCTTCGACCGCTTCTTTGATGGACGCCAGGAGCCGTCTCAGGCGGAACGCAGCCTGGGCTCGGGCGTGATTGTCGATAAACGCGGGTACATCCTGACGAACAATCACGTGGTCGAGCAAGCCACGAAGATTCAGGTGCAATTGAATGAAGATCCCGTCAAATATACGGCAAAACTGATTGGAGTTGACGAAGAGACCGACCTGGCAGTGATCAAGATTGAAGCCAATAAAGATTTGCCTATCGCCAAACTTGGAAATTCCGACGGCACACAGGTTGGCGATTGGGTCCTCGCGATTGGCAGCCCGTTCGGGCTGCAAGCCACGGTTACCGCGGGCATCATCAGCGCAAAGAGCCGCGGAATCAGTGACCACCAGTTTCAGAAATTCCTGCAGACAGATGCGGCCATCAATCCCGGCAATTCGGGCGGGCCGCTGGTCGATCTTTCCGGCCAAGTGATCGGCATCAACACCGCGATTATGACGGGAAGCCGCGGGTATGAAGGCGTGGGCTTTGCGCTGCCTTCAACAACGGCCATCAGCGTTTACGACCAGATCATCAAGCAGGGAAGGGTCACACGCGGTTCCATCGGCGTGAGCTTCCAGGAAGAGCTGAGCACGAATCCGATTACGCTTAAATCGCTTGGCGCGCCGTACGGCGTGGTGATCGAAAACGTGCAGGCGGGGAGCCCGGCTGAGAAGGCCGGCCTGAAGGGCGGCGACGTCATCACCAGCGTAAACGGACAGCCAGTAAAGACCGGGAATGACCTTGTGAATCCGATCGCGCAAGCTCCGATCGGCAGCAAGGTGAAGCTTACTTACGTCCGCGACCGCGCGCAGAAGGAAGCGACTGCCACCGTGGAGGACCGCACCCGCGTTTTCCCAAATCAGGCGGGGCGCATGGGTGACCAACCAGGCGAAACCGCGCCGTCAGAATTCGGGTTGCACGTCGAGGAGCTGACCCCGCAACTTGGCCATCGCGTCGGCGTGGAAGGGCAGAAGGGCGTGGTCGTGATCGAGGTCGAACCGGCTGCGTTTGCGGAAGACCTGGGATTCGGCCGCGGTGACGTCATCGCGGAAATCAATCATGAAACCGTCAATTCTGTCGCGGACTACCGTAAGATCGTATCCAAGCTGAAGGCCGGCGAGGACGTGGTTTTCAAAGTGATGCGCCGCCAGGACAGCGACAAAATCTTGACGCTTTACCTGTCAGGGAAAGTGCCGGCCGAGAACCAGCAATAGTTCACCGGCTTCCAAGACGAAACCTTATGCGATTGCAAAAAGCGACCCGCTTGGCTTTTGCGCTGCTCGTGGCAGTGACGCCAGGCGTGTCGGCTGCTTCGCCGCAATCTCAGGCCACGGCGCCGGCGAGTTCCACGGCCAGCAAGACGGGAAGCTCGGCACACCACAGCAGGAAAACTTCGAAGAAATCCAACCGGCGGGAGCGCGGGCAGAAAGTCCCTACTCCCGACCGTATTTCGGAAATCCAGCAAGCGTTGGCGAAAGACGGCTCTTACGGCGGAAAGCCCAACGGCAAGTGGGACGATTCGACAGTCGATGCTATGAAGAAATTTCAGGAATCGCACGGGCTCAATCCTAGCGGGAAACTCGATGCCAAGACGCTCCAACATTTGGGACTCGGCTCCCAGACCACAGGTGTGGCCGCACCCCAGCCACCAGTCAGCTCCTCCGCAGTGACAAACAAGCCGGCGCAAACAGTTAACCGCCAGCCGTAAGTGCCCTACTTTTTTCGATTGTTGCTTGACTCCGGGCCGCGACAGGTAGCCAGCTCGAAGCCCGAAACCCTCACTGAATCGTGACGTTGTCGAACGTGGCGGTGGCCAGCATCGAGTTGTTGTCGCTGCTCACCGCTAGGCCAATGTACACGTTCTGCGCCATGGGGATGGTCTGGGTCGGCCCGATCTGCGTCCAGTTCACGCCGTCAGGCGAACCAAAACCGCTGAAGTTGTTCCCGCTGCGAACGACTTTCACCCAATAAGGCATGGTTATGTTGCTGATGGACTGCCCCGTGGTGTTTCCACCGGTAGTCGCGCGGAAGACTGTCCAAATGCCCGCTTGGGCGAACGCCGAATACATGTGAGCGGAACTCGGGTCCAGCGACTCGCGAATCATGACTCCAGTGGAATCGGTGCCGGTACTGCCTTGCAGAGTAAGTACACGCGCCACGATGGTGCCGTCACCGGACAACGGTTGATAGGCAAAGTTCATGCCGTCGGCGGTGTACCAGATGTATTGGCCGGAGGCGTTAACGGTAAATGTTCCGTTGGCATAGCTGGCGCTGCCTGCCGGTCCGACGGGACCCACGTCCTGATCCAGCCACGGAGCCGGCAGCGGCGGCACGGTCACCGTGAACGTAACCGGATTGCTGTTGGTCATGCTTGGCGCCACCGTAACCACCAGTGGCCCAGTGGTCGCTGCCGAGGGAATCGTGATGGTAATGGAAGAGGCGCCCCACGAATTAACGGTGACAGGTGCGCCGCTCAAGGTCACCACACTGCTGCCTTGTGATGCCCCAAAGTTCGAGCCGGTGATCACCACTTGCGTTCCCACGGGTCCGCTGGTCGGAGAGATGCTGGAGATGCTGGGTGCCGGAGTGGAAATCGTTGAGACCGAGACGTTGTCGAAGGTGGCAGTAGCCAGCATCGAGTTATTGTCACTGCTCACAGCCAGCCCGATGTACACGTTCTGCGCCATGGGAATCGTCTGTGTTGGTCCGACCTGCGTCCAGTTCACTCCGTCGGGCGAGCCGAAACCACTGAAGCTGCTGCCGCTGCGAACGACTTTTACCCAATAAGGCATAGTTATGTTGCTGATGGACTGCCCCGTGGTGCTTCCGCCGGTGGTCGCGCGGAAGACTGTCCAAATGCCCGCTTGGGCGAACGCCGAATACATGTGAGCGGAACTCGGGCTGAGCGACTCACGAATCATGACGCCAGTGGAATCGGTGCCGGTACTGCCTTGCAGAGTAAGCACACGCGCCACGATGGTGCCGTCACCGGACAACGGTTGATAGGCAAAGTTCATGCCGTCGGCGTTGGCCCAGATGTATTGGCCGGAAGCGTTGACGGTAAAGACTCCGTTCGTATAGCTGGCGCTCCCCGCGGGCCCGACGGGACCCACGTCCTGATCTAGCCACGGAGTCGGCAGCGGTTGCGCGCTCACCGTGAACGTAACCGGATTGCTGTTGGTCATGCTTGGCGCCACCGTAACCACCAGTGGCCCAGTGGTCGCTGCCGAGGGAATCGTGATGGTAATGGAAGAGGCGCCCCACGAATTAACGGTG